>Ga0209636_10001929_pt1 | contig 21035 bp, 17 predicted proteins | sample DeeMarSWOR152_54_FD_187464 | JGI IMG/M metagenome (GOLD analysis project Ga0209636, IMG submission 187464) | Marine sediment microbial communities from White Oak River estuary, North Carolina - WOR-1-52-54 (SPAdes) (version 2) | ecosystem: Environmental > Aquatic > Marine > Intertidal zone >...
CCCCGAAGAGAATTGTTCTTACGGCCATGTCCAGATCAGCATCTTCGGCAACGATAATGGCATTGTTGCCCCCAAGCTCTAAAATCGTCCTGCCAAACCGTCTAGCTACAGCTTCTGCAACTCGCTGCCCCATTTTTGTGGAACCGGTGAAAGAAATTAGGGGAATACGCTTATCGTTGATCATCTTTTCTCCAACCACAGAGCCAAAGCCTACGAGGAGGTTGAATATTCCCTGAATTCCATGATCAGCCATGACTCGGTTGGCAATGTTCTGGACTGCTACGGCCGTCAGAGGAGTATCAGATGATGGCTTCCAGACGATCGCATCTCCACACACTGCAGCTATGGCAGCATTCCAGGACCAAACAGCTACCGGAAAATTAAAGGCTGTGATCACCCCGATAACGCCTAGCGGATGCCATTGTTCGTACATCGTGTGCTGAGGACGCTCCGAATGCATGGTTAATCCATAAAGCTGGCGAGAAAGCCCCACCGCAAAATCACAGATATCGATCATCTCCTGCACTTCGCCTACACCTTCAGCCATTATCTTGCCCATCTCAAGAGTGACTAACTCGCCCAACGGTTCTTTAAAATCTCTCAGCGCCTGGCCCAAGTCGCGAACGACCAATCCTCGTTTTGGAGCGGGCAAAACGCGCCAGGTCTTAAAAGCTTCTCTGGCTTGAGAAACAACCTTTTCATAGGTTTTTTCGGTAGCTTGAATAACTTTGGCGATAAGTTTCCCATCAGTGGGGTTGCCTGAAACAAGTTCCCTCCCTTCTGTATCTTCATGCCAAGCGTCAGGACCTGAACAGGCACCAAAGTTGACTTCTTTAATTTGTAATTTTTCTAAGAGTGCCTTCATATTGCTCTCCTTTTTTATGATTTTATGATCTTTACTTATGATTTCAAAAGAAGCCTTATCTATCCTTTAGAAGTTCTTTTCTCATTTCTCGGACATGAAGGGATAACGATAGTCTTTGGGCGGATTAAGGTTCTCCTTTACAACCCGAGCATTTGTCCAACGGAGAAGATTCAAAAAAGATCCAGCCTTGTCGTTGGTTCCTGAACCTCTTGCTCCGCCAAAGGGCTGCTGTCCCACCACTGCCCCAGTCGGCTTATCATTGATATAGAAGTTTCCAGCCGCGTAACGCAGGCTGTTGAAAGCCTTGATGATAGCTTTCTGCTCAGTTGCAAAAATACTGCCGGTCAGAGCGTAGGGAGAAGTGGTGTCGCAGAGTTCTAGCGTCTTTTCGAATTCAGTCGCAGGGTAGACGTAAATAGTAAGGACTGGCCCAAAAATTTCTTCTTCCATCAACTTATGCCTGGGGTCAGTGACCACGACAATGGCGGGCTCTATGAAGTAACCTTTTGAATCATCGTATTTGCCACCGCAGATAATTTCAGCCTCAGCGGACTTCTTGGCAAATTCAATGTATTCCACGATACTGTCAAAAGCGAGCTTATCTATGACTGCACCAATAAAGCTGGAAAAATCTGTCACATCTCCCATCTTGATCGTTTTTATCTCTTCCAATAACCTCTCCTTTATGGAAGGCCAGAGATTCGAAGGCAGATAAGCACGACTGGCTGCAGAGCACTTCTGCCCTTGGTATTCATACGCGCCTCGGATCAGAGCAGTAGCCACAGCCTCCACGTCAGCAGAGGCATGGACGAAGACAAAATCTTTCCCTCCTGTTTCTCCTACAATCCTGGGATAGCTGCGATAATTCATGATGTTGGCTCCAATTGTCTTCCACATGCTTTGAAAAACTGATGTACTTCCAGTGAAATGAACGCCAGCCAAATCAGGCTTCTCTAAAACAGGATCTCCAACGTAACGTCCTGGTCCAGGAATAAAATTGATCACTCCATCGGGCAAACCTGCCTCTTTCCATAACTGAGCTAAGAAATAGGCCGAATAAACAGCTGAGGAAGCGGGCTTCCACAAGACTGTGTTTCCCATCATCGCTGGAGAAGTGGGCAAATTACCAGCAATGGAAGTGAAATTAAAAGGAGTCACGGCAAAAACAAATCCTTCTAAGGCTCTGTATTCCATATAATTCCAGATTGAGGCAGAGGAATCAGGCTGCTGAGCGTATATTTGGCTCATGTAATATGGATTAAAGCGGTAGAAATCAATCAATTCGCAGGCCGCATCTATCTCTGCTTGATGAGCTGTTTTCGATTGGCCTAACATGGTTGCCGCATTCAAAATATAGCGGTATTTAGTAGCCAGCAGGTCAGCGGCTCGGAGGAAAACAGAAACCCGAGATACCCAATCCATCTCGGCCCATTCTTTCCAGGCTTTTTTGGCTTCCTCCACGGCTAACTCTATTTCCTTAGGTCCTGCTTTGTGGTACTGACCTAAGAGATGACCATGGTCATGGGGACAACGGCAGTCGCTGAGATTTCCTGTCCGAACCTCTTTTCCACCGATAATCAGTGGGATATCAATCTCTTCATCCAACATCTTTTTGAGTTGAGCCTTTAGAATTTCTCGTTCCGGAGTTCCAGGAGCATAACTATAGACAGGTTCGTTTGAAGGAACCGGAACCTTTATAAGTGCATTACTCATAAACTCCTCCTTTCTCGAATTGACGAAAACCTATTTTATCAAAGGCCAAGGTCTTTATCTATTTCTTGCATAGCCTTCAGACAAATAGATAAAAATTCATCCAGTTCCAGGTTAATATTCCTGCACTGTTCTATGTCTTCTCTCCTTGCTCCCCGAGCGAAACTTTTTTCCTTGTATCTTCTTTTCAAAAAACCAAGGTCTACTTCTTTAAGCTTCTTGGAAGGGTGCATCAAAGTTGCAGCAATGATTAATCCGGTTAGCGGGTCGATGGAAAAAATTGCCCAATCCATGTCACCTTGACAGGGAACTTGACCAGCATGGGCTTGAACAGCTTGAATAACCTCAGGCTCGACGCCCACCTCCCTCAAGATCTTTACTGTCTCCGTGGTATGGAGTTCAGGGCTTTTCTCTGTCAACTCATAATCCAAGTCGTGAAGAATCCCCGCCAGAGCCCATTTCTCCGCATCCTGGTTGAGCCGAGAGGCAATCGCTTTCATGCAGGCTTCTACGGCCAAACAGTGCTTGACCAAGTTTTTATTTTTTAGGTGTTCCTGAACAAGCTCTAAGGCTTCATCTCTTTCCATCCTAAAATCTCCTTTTCTAAATTATTTCCATAGGCCAAAAAAAGTTTTAATTCTTGCCTATTATCTCACTCACAGATTAATATAAAAACAGGTTTGTCTGATTCAATCTCTTTGATTCCTTCTTTTTCTATAGTAAAAGAAATTTCCGTTTCAGCCTCTTCTTTCCCATCGACAACCTTTACTCCTACAGAGTAAACTCCTAGGGTTTCAGGGTACCAAGTCCATGATCCTTTCTCAGAAATTTCTTGTACAACTTCCCTCTTTTCCTCTGTCTTCAGATAAAACTCATATTTAGGTTGGAAAAATCCTGTGGCTTTGGCCGTAAAGGTAACTTCTTCTCCAGCTTCAAGCGGAGATTCGGTGGAAGGAATCAAAGTCACCTTGACGATTTTTTTCAAGAAAACAAGCCTTCCTTCATCTTTCTTATAGTCATAGAGATTGATCAAAAGATAGGGATTAATCCATAAAGGATTTGACCTGACTTCTTGATCAGCTCCGTAAGTACCTTTTTTCTCTCCTGTCTTAATATCAAAACAGACTAAATTCGAAGAAAAGGAAGAGGCTACAATTTTGTCCTCGATGATTTCTGGACGGTAAAGGCTTCGCGAGGGAAGAATCTGCCACCATAAAATCGTACCATTATACTTATTCAGAGAATACAAAACACTATCCCAACTGACGAAAAATACTCTCCTTTCGTCGGCTAAGGGCTGAGAGAGAATTTTGTCTCCTGACTTGACTTTCCATTTTGCCTTTCTTTTCTTTAAATCTAAACAGTATAAATATCGATCATGGGAGCCAAAGTAAAGTCTGTTTTCGTCAACCAGAGGAGAGGCTTCAATCTTGTCTCCTGTGTTAAATTTGTCTACAAGTTTTCCTCCTCGGCTTAGAAAATAAAGTGCGCCGTCATCACAGCCAAAAATAATCCAGGAATCCGAAAAAACTGGGCTTGACCTGATTGTGCCTCCAGCCTGAAAGCGCCAAATCAACTCACCATCCAGAGAGTTTAGAGCCAGCAAGCCTCCCTCCTCTGTGCCTAGGTATAACCTTTCTCGATCCTCTCTAACCTCACTGGAGATGTTCTCCTCTATCTCTTTTTCCCAGAGCAATTGGCCTTTTTCATCAAGACAGTAAAGGGTGTTTCTTCTATCGAAGACATAAATTTTTTCCTTGCTCAAGTGCGGAGCACTGGCTAGAGAATTCTTAGCTTCAAATTTCCATAAAATTTTTCTTTCCAAACTGTCAAAACTATAGACTATTCCTATGAGGGTAGAAAAATAAATGGTCCTGTTTATCTTTTGCATTGGATCTATAATTTTTCCCTGATAAGTTATCTCCTCATCTTTTTCTATGGGAAAAATAACTCCCGAAGGATAAGGAAGCACCTTTGCTTTAAAAAAAGAACAGAATCCCAAGAAAAGGCTCATAAAGAAAAGAAAAGCTAATTTCTTCATTAAAGGAGCCCTATGATATCATTTTTCCAGCTTCTTCCTCAATCTGTAAGCATCTTTTTTTCAATTATAGTCAATAGTTTTGGTGACAGTCGAAATAAAATGGGGACGGTTCTATCTGAAGAGAGCAAAACATTCCCAAAAGCATACCCGAAATCTTATGATATTAGGGGAAAAAAGATGCTTGTTGCTTAATCTTTACAGAACTAAAGGAAACTTGTATTATTTAAAAGGTTTATGGTCAATTACATTCTACTTTACAAAATCAGAAAAAGAATAAAAAAAATCTTGAAAGATAAAATCTCTGAGGGGGAATTGGCAACCACCGAGACTTCTTGTCTCGGATGTGTGGCCGACGAGATCAGCTGGGAACTCTATTACCTTTTAAAAGAAAGCAAGGAAAACAGAAAATAGATTATTGGTTTTTGCGTTTTCTCTCTGGGCTCTTGGCTGAATCCTTGCTTTTCACTGTTTTCTGTTTCGTAATCTGGACTTTGATTTTCCCCCACCATTCTATTCGTTTTTTGATATCCCTTTCCAATCCCAAATTCCCAGGAACATAGTATCTTCGCCCTTTCAAATGGTCAGGAAAAGTTTTCATATCTGTGGTCACAAAGGGGAAATCAGGGGCGTATTGATAACCTTTTCCATACTCCATTTCCTTCATTAAAGGAGTAACGGGATTTCTCAAATGGAGAGGAACAGGCTCAAAAGGGCTTTCCTCTACATCTTTCATGGCTTTTGAAAAAGCAACATAAGCTCGATTGCTTTTCGGAGCTGAAGCCAAATAAATGACAGCCTCAGCCAGGGCCAATTCTCCCTCAGGAGAACCGATAAAATCATAGGCCTCTTTAGCTTGAAGAGCGATGGCTAAGGCTTGAGGATCAGCCAAGCCAATATCTTCAGAGGCAAATCTCACCAGCCTCCGAGCAATATACAGAGGGTCTTCTCCGGCGGCAAGCATCCTTGCCAACCAATAAAGAGAGGCATCCGTATCGCTATTGCGGAGGCTCTTGTGGAGAGCTGAGATCAAGTTGAAGTGTTCCTCCCCTTTTTTATCATAAAGGAGGATTCTTTTCTGTAAGGCTTCTTTGACTTCTTCAAGCGTTATTTTAGAACCCTTGGCAAGGTCAGCCGAAATCTCCAGAGTATTGAGAGCTCTTCTGGCATCTCCATTGGCATAATCGATTATCATCTGCTGAGCTTGACTCTGGAGTTGGAATCCAGACTTTTCCAAGCCGCTCTCTTTATCGGTTAAAGCATCCTTGATAATCTGGGCTAGAGTGTCTTCAGATAGTTGATGAAGAACCAGAACCTTCATCCGTGAGAGGAGGGGAGCTATAATTTCAAAAGAAGGATTTTCTGTGGTAGAACCAAAAAGAATGATGTCTCCCTTCTCCACATAAGGTAAAAAAGCTCCCTGTTGAGCTTTGTTGAAGCGGTGCATTTCATCGATAAAAATGACAGTTGGCTGTCCATAAAGATTCTTATGACTTTCAGCCTTAGCCATGACTTCTTTGACTTCCTTTATGCCTGAAAGAACAGCACTAAAAAAGAGACAGGGGTAATTGAAATGCTTGGCCAGAATATAACCCAAGGTGGTTTTTCCAGAACCAGGAGGTCCCCAGAATATGACTGAAACTAGATGTTCGGCCTCGATAAGCAGAGTGAGAATCTTGCCTTGACCAATCAAATGTTCCTGGCCGTAGAATCGATCCAGACTCTTGGGTCGCATCCTCTCAGCTAGGGGGATATGTTTCTTGGCTTTTTTCATATTTTTGGATGGTCATTAAATTATAACATAAATGGGTACAGGCCTTTATAAGTTTTACAATTCGGAATGATTGAAATCAGGCGATCGAATAAAATATTGAATAAAATATTCAAGATATAAAAATTTATAAAAGTTACAAAGCCTGACCCCAGTTTTTGCCTTGACGATGAGAGCATTACATGATAAGTTTATCAATGAAATTTTCAAGGACTCAGACTCTAATCTACAAGAGACACCCGGATGAAAAGCGAGAGAATTCCGGAAAAAATGGTTTATAAGCTCAAAGAAATAAGCCGTATTGCTCAGCTTGATCCTCAAATCATCGATAGCTGGGAAAAGGAATTTCCCTTTCTTCAAGCAGGTCAGACTGCTGCCGGACACAAAATATTCAGGCAGAAGGATTTAACTATAATCCTGAGAATAAAAGAATTATTGGAAAAAAAAGGCTACACTCTTGCAGGGGCGAAGAGAAAAATTGAAGAGGACTTTGGAACAAAGTCGTTGAGCACTGTCCATCCTGATCGTTTGAAGAAAACTCTTATTCAGGTGAGAGAACAATTAAAAGAAATATCCGACTTGTTGGAAAAAGGTCCGCGAAAATATTAATATCTTATCTTTATTTCTGTTATAATCTTATCTTCGGTCGGGACGTGGCGCAGTCTGGTAGCGCACACGCTTGGGGTGCGTGGGGTCGGCGGTTCAAATCCGCTCGTCCCGACCACCTCATATTCTAAATTTTATCTGATATAATTGAGTCCTACCTTTTAATTCTTTGACAACGAAAAAACAGTTAAAATAATTGCCTTTAAATGTTAATATAATCCTCTTTATCAGCTGGAAAGGATATTTCCTTATTGGGTGACGAAGTGAAAGACAAAAGCAATCTCAAGGAGCAATTGATTCTTTTAACTAATGATGACGGTTTTTTTTCAGAAGGCATAAAAACACTTGCTCATCAACTCAAAGATATTGGCGCTGTCTTTATTGTCGCCCCAGATAGGGAAAAAAGCGCCACTTCCCTCGCCCTTACTCTTCATCGCCCCTTGAGAATACAAAGGATTGAAGAACGCATCTATGCTGTGAGTGGGACTCCTGCTGACTGCATCTATCTGGCCATCAAGAAATTGATGCCCAGAAAGCCCGATTTAATCATTTCAGGGCTTAACCAAGGTCCAAACCTCGGCCAGCAGGATATCTCCTATTCAGGGACAGTAGCAGCTGCCATTCAAGGAAGCTTTCTACAAATACCTTCGGTCGCTATATCTGTGTTACCGGATGAAAAAGGCCAATATTTTTTTGAATTTTCGGCTCAAGTTGCCCTGCGAATCGCAAAAGGACTGCTCAAAAACAAGCTTCCTAAGGGAGTCCTTCTCAATGTGAACATCCCTTCTCCTCCAGTCAAGGGCATCAGAATCACCAAACTTGGCCAGAAAAGATACGATCCAGAAATTATTGAAGAGAAAGACCCCAGGAATAAGACTTTTTACTGGTTGGGGACTGGAAATCCAAAAGCGTTGGGTGATAAGGACAGTGATGTAAAAATCGTAAGTCAGGGCTACATCGCTATTACTCCCCTTCAACTTGACTTAACAGACTATCAAACCTTGCAGTCTGCATCTTTGAAAAATCTCGTTTCCTTCATAGAAGATGAAAATATTCAGAAAACTCTATGAGTGGGTTCTCCATTGGGCAGAAACTCCCTACGGCCCTCTTGCTCTTTTCCTCTTAGCTCTGGCAGAGAGTTCCTTTTTCCCAGTTCCTCCTGACCCTCTCTTGATTGTCCTCTGTCTCGGGGCTATTAAAAAATCCTGGCGTTTTGCGTTTTATACCTCGCTTGCCTCCATCATAGGCGGCACAATTGGTTATTTTATCGGATTTGGATTCTGGCAAGTTGCGGACAGTTTTTTCTTCAAGTATGTGCCTGGATTTACAGAGAGCGTCTTCCAAAAAGTGATGATAAATTTCCATGAATACGGATTCTGGTACGTTTTTTCGGCTGGCTTTACTCCCATTCCTTATAAAGTCTTCACTATCGCTTCAGGAGTCTTCAGATTAAACTTCTTTCTCTTTCTTATAGCCTCGACTCTCAGCCGTTCTCTCCGCTTCTTTTTGGTGGCAGGTCTGTTCAGGAAATTCGGACCTGAAGTCAAGAGCTTGATTGATAAATATTTCAACCTCCTGGCATTGCTGTTTTTTCTGCTTCTTATCGGGGGATTTCTTCTCATCAAATTCCTGCTGAGATAAGAAACAAATGAAAACTAACAAAAAGATAATAGAGCGAAAAATACTGGAAAATAAAATCAAAAGAATCGACCAGGCATTGGATAACTTGGCAAGCATGGATTCTGATTGCAGCCTTTGTCCACGAGAATGTCATGTCAACCGTCAAAAGGGGGAACTAGGATTCTGTAAAATCAGGAATCGGGCGACAGTATCCCATGTGCTCCGCCATTATGGTGAAGAACCTGTTTTAAGCGGCTATTTCGATTGCAGCAAGAATCAATCAGCCAAGAGCAGGAAACAATCTGGCTCAGGAACAATTTTCTTCACCGGCTGCAATCTGAAATGCCTGTACTGTCAAAATTACCAATTGAGCTGGCTCAATCAAGGACAGCCATATCCTGACTCTGAACTGGCTCAGATGATGCTCAATCTCCAGAGAAATGGAGCTTTGAATATCAATCTTGTCTCCCCTACCCATGTGATTTTACCTATCTTAAGAGCCCTGAAGATAGCCTATGATCAAGGTCTAGAGCTGCCTGTTGTGTACAACTCCAATGGGTTCGAGAAAAAAGAAGTATTGGAGAATCTGGAAGGAATCATTGATATTTATTTGCCGGACTTGAAGTATTTTTCCTCCCAGACTTCCAGTAAGTTTTCTGACGCCCCAGATTATTTCCAATACGCCAGTCAAGCTCTTATAGAAATGCAAGGCCAGCAGCCGCAACTTATCTTAAACAATAAGGAAATCGCTTTGAAAGGACTAATCATCAGGCACTTGATCCTACCAGGTCAGAAAAATGATGCCTTTGCTATCCTGAATTGGATTGCCCAAAGTCTTTCCCTTTCCGTCCCCTTGAGCCTAATGAGCCAGTATTATCCCTGCTATAAGGCTCCTCCAGAAATCCAGAAAACAATTACTCAAGAAGAATACCAAGAAGTGCTATCCAAAGCTGAAGATATCGGCTTCGAATACATGTTTATCCAACCTGAACCTTTTGAGAGCAATGAACATCTTCTCCCTGATTTCAGCCTTCCCCATCCTTTTCCATGGGACACTCCCTAAACTTCAAGCTTCAATCAGAATTACTCCACAAAAGGAGTTTCGATTGCAGAAAAACACAAATTATGAGGAATAAAAAAAGAGGGAATTATCTATACCTACGGGGGACGTAGATATAAGGATCAGGAATTTTGTCCTCCGGGAATCCTAAGACTAGTGCAAATTCGCGCAATCTTTCCTGTATTTTCCGAACATTTGTCGGTCCCATACGGAGAAAGTGCTTCTGGCTTTCGCTCAGGTTTTCCAATCTCGGGTCCACCATTACATACGTCACAACCTTTTTCTCCACCAAAATATCTCCTTCAACCACTGGAGTCTTAAGGAGCTCCACTATGGCAGCGAAAATGGTGTCATGAAAATCCTGGTTTGGATAACCGAGTTCAAAGTTAGCCTCTTGAATGAGTGGTTTTAACTCCCAGTAAAGCTTCGCGCATTCTTTGACATCCAGAGATTCAAAAACTTCTGCAATCAGATTATAACGATGATAAGAGGCAGGGTTAAGATAATATTTTTTGCCCCTCTTGATGACTTCAAAATTCTCTCTAGGAGATAAAAATTCTAGATGAGAACGGGGACTCATGCCGTCCGCAATATTGTCAATCACCGCCACAAATTTCCGTATCATATCCTTATTTTTTAACCATACAGCCAGCTGGGGATGAGAAGAAATCTTGTCTCCTAATTTACTCACCAAATCATCGCTTTTACCAAGATCCAATTGACGTTCAGTTAAAACTCTCTCCACATCTTCTCCCAATGGCTTCTCAGCTGGAAGCTCTGATGGCTCTTCTTGAATCTCTGCGGCTAAGAAGGGTTTTTCTGATTTTTTATAAAAGAAGAAATAGTAGATTCCAAAACCTATCCCGATTAAGGCAACCAAAACAATTCCAGTCCAGACAACTTTTCTAAAATCTTCCATATCTATACGTCTCTTTCCAATAAGCGCAGTCAGACTTTTGATGATTAAAGGAAATTCTCTCTTGTTCTGTGATCTGCCATGCCTTAACTAACTTTACTTATATTCCTCAAAAAAAGAGATGTCAAGCTTGAAATTATTTTCCTCCGTTGACAGTAAACTTTAGCCTGTGATATAAGTTTTCAACGAATGCTCTTCCTCTCAAGGGAGAAAGTGACAAAAATTCAAGAGAATAGGAAGAGCGATTTAAAAAATTTTCCCTTTAAGTCAATCCTAAGGAGCAAAGAATGGCTAACTATTATTCTTTCAGCAAAATAGAAAGCTTCAATCAGTGCCGATTGCAATTCAAGTATAGATACATCGATAAGCTCGCCACCGAAATAGAAACGATTGAGGCTTTCATGGGGAGTCGAGTTCACGAAGCCTTAAAAGAATTCTATGATTTCATCAAAAATAGAGTCATCAAACCTAAAGAATGGGTCATCTCAAGATATGATGATTTATGGAATAAAAACTATAAAGATTCCATAAAAATCGTCAAGAAAAAATTCTCGGCTGCAGATTACTATGAAAAAGGAAAAAAATGCTTAATGGATTATTATGATGAATATGAACCTTTTGCGCAGACAAAGGTTGTCAAAACAGAAGAATCCATTCGATTTTATCTGAAGCACGACGGGACAGAATATCCATTCTATGGAATATTGGACCGCCTCGATTGGAATGACGAAAAAAAAATATTCGAAATTCATGATTATAAAACTTCAGCAACCCTAATGACCCAGGAGAATGCCGGCCAAGACTACCAATTGCCTCTCTATCAGCTGGCTATCATGAGCAAATGGCCTGAGGCCGAAAAGGCCCACCTTATCTGGCATTTTCTGCTTTTTAATAAACAAATCGAATCCTCTCGAACAAAACAACAATTAATAGAACTGCAGAAGATTGTGGTGGGTAAAATCCAGGAGATCGAGGCCTGCGATGAATTTCCTCCCTTCAAGAGTGCACTCTGCGACTGGTGTGATTTTCAAGAGATCTGCCCTGTATGGAAGCATCCCAAAAGGATGGAAAAATTGGATATCAATGAATACAAAAAAGATCCTGGTGTTAAACTGGTTTCAAAATATGCCCAATTAGAGGAAGAAAAGAGCAAGTTGAAAAAAAGAATTTTTGATATCGAAGAAGAGCAGGCAAAGATCGAGGAAGCCGCGATAGAGCTAGCAAAAAGAGAAGATATCCAGGTCATTGATGGTCCTGATAAGCAACTGGTGGTGACCATAAAAACGGAACTCCGCGCTCCTACAAGACGAGAGAATCCAGAGAATTGGGAAAAGCTGAGGAGCATTCTGGTCAAAGAAAATAAATATGTCGAAGTATCGACTGTGAACAGCAATATGCTGAATGTGAAGATGAGAAATTGGCCTAAAGAATTCATCGCTAAAATCAAAAAGTTGCTTGTCGATAAGGAAATAAAAAGAGTTGACCTTAAAAGTAAAAACTGAAAATATGTTAAAATATTGAATGTTATTAAGCTACGGGGCGTGGCGCAGTCTGGTTAGCGCACAGCGTTCGGGACGCTGGGGTCAGGGGTTCGAATCCCCTCGCCCCGATATTGGTTTCACTATGGGTACTTTTATTTTTTCTTGCTTGTCCTCCCTCTCTCTCCGTATCACCATAATTTGATGAATCAAATCTCGATAAACTTATCCCGAATTCAAACAACTACAGATTTAATGATGCCCCGGACTTGGCTTTTATGGTCAAGTCGTCTCGATCAATTCATAATCCATACTTCCTAAACCAATTTCCTCCCCATGTTTGAGCTGGACAGACCAATCCACCCTGTATCCTTCTTTGAGTACATCTTTTCCACTCTGCCTGTTTACCAAATCGACAGAGGCCTTATCGATAGCCACTGGGTCAGAGGAGGCTAAAATCCCGATATCCTCTACGATAGAAGGTTCATCCTCAGCCATGCAATCACAATCCTTGGTCACCCTGAGTAAAAAATTCAAGTGTCCTACCTTGTTCTTTAGAGAAAAATGGAGAGCATAGGCATACTCGGCCATTTTTTCCTGAACGCGCCTAGAATCTTGATCCCAACGCAACTTGACAGCCCCGGGTTTGCAGACTACCAGGCATTCCCCGCAGCCAATGCACTTTTTCTCATCGATGACTGCGCTTCCATCCTGTTGAGTTATAGCCTGAGCTGGACAATAGTCAAGACAGATACCACAGTTTGTGCATTTTTTTGCATTTATCCAGGGATGAATATCAGAATGCTGTTCAAGTTTGCCAGCTCTTGAAGCACATCCCATACCCAAATTCTTTATGGCTGCTCCAAATCCAGTCAAAGCATGACCTGTGAAATGGGTTAAACAGATGAGGACATCCAAATGGAGAAAGGTGGCCGCTATCTTGGCTGACTTTATTCGAGAAAGATTGACCTGGACTTCATCATCATCTTGCCCGATAAGACCGTCAGCAATGATGATCGGCAGGCCTAAATTTTCAGGAGAAAAGCCGTGCTCCAAAGCCAACTTAAGATGGTCAACAGAATTCGACCTCCTTCCTACATAAAGAGTGTTAGAATCTGTTATGAATGCCCGCGAAGTCTTGTGATTGATTTTATTAATAATTCCAGACAGCCATGGGGGCTTTATAAAACCAGTGTTGCCTTTCTCTCCGAAATGAATTTTAAGAGCCACAAAGGATTCCTTCTTAATTTCCTCAGCCAAACCAATCTCCAGAAAGACCTTTTCAGCCTTATCAGCAAGGAGCTCAGGTCCATCTTCTGTTTTGGCTCGAATAAAATAGACTTGGCTCGGCATGAATATCCTCTGTGAATTTTATTCCTTTAATATGGCCTCAGCTGCTTTTAGCCCTGAACCTGGTTCAAACTTATAATCCAAAGAAGAAAGAGTCTTTTCTATGGCATCTATAGCAAAATAGACCTGAGATATGGATAAGTTTCCCATATGCCCCATGCGGAAAACCTTTCCTGCCGTCTCACCTAATCCTCCTGCCACCACAACTCCATTCTCGAAGTATAAGTTTCTGAAAGATTTATCCTCGATACCTTCTGGATAATTGACAACTGAAAGTGTATTCGCCAAAAAAGGCTCTTGAGTAAAAAAAGTAAAACCAAGCCCTTCCAAGGCCGCTCTTATTGCCCTGGCAATGCGGGCATGACGGAGAAATCTCTTTTCCATCCCTTCCTCGATGACGATTTTAGTGCTTTCATAAAAAGCTCTTATCTCGTTGACACAGGGAGTGGAAAAATATTTTGAAGGGTCCTTCATGATGGGCAGCCACTTAAATAAATCAGAATAAAAAGCAGGTACGGCTTGAATTGCTTTTCTTTTTTCCATGCCTCTCTCTGAAACAACGAGTATGGACAAACCAGGTGGAGCTCCAAAACACTTTTGAGCAGCTGTAAGGATCATATCAACACCCCAATCATCCATCCTCTCCTCTATTCCACCAGTGGCACAAACTCCATCGATGATGTAGATAAGCTCATGATTCTTTATTAGATCAGCATAATCTTTGACCGGAGCACAGGCTCCAGTACAGGTGTCTACGTGAGTACTCACAACCGCCTCATATTCGCTCTCAGATAGACTTTGTTCCAATTCTTCAGGCTGGACAGCTTTCCCCCATTCACATTCGATGATGTCATAGTCAAGGCCAAACGCTTCGGCAATCTGAGCCATTCTCTGACCGAAAAATCCTTGAGAGAGAACAAGAATCCTCTTGCCCTTCCCGACTGTATTCAAGAGCGCCATCTCCATGGCTAAAGTCCCTGACCCTGCTACGACGAAAGGTTCTCCCTTTTTACAGAAAACAATTTCTTTTAAATTCCTCAGAGCTTCCTTGAATTCAGCCACAAAGATGGGACTCACATGAGAGATTGTCGGGCGAGAGAGACTGTTCAGAATGCGTGGATGGACAGGTGTCGGACCTGGAATCAGGAGAAGCTTTTCTGTTTGCATTTTATCTCCTCGAACAATAAATCCTACCCATTTTCATCAATATTCTCTCATAAATCAAGATAAAAGAAAGGGGACAGTTCTATTTTTTTCACATGGGTTCAGACTTTGTCATTATTAGAGGAATCCATGTGCTGAGTTGAAAAAGAGCTCGACTGGCTCAAAATAATATCTATTTTTGCTCTAATCTGCCTCGCTTATTTTGTAGTTCAGGCCTTCAAAGCTGATGATAAGATTCTTTGCTACGGAAAGATATTTAGCAATTCCAGGTTTCTCGGTAATAAGGCGAAAATATTGATCTGAATTGAACTTGATTGGCTCTACCGGGCTTCCTTCCACATATACACTGTCCACCCAATATTCATCTTTCAAATAGAATGTCTTATCTTCTTTGTATCGAATTTGCTGGGAGACAACTTGCGCGGCTTGGTCTTGCTCTTTGAAGACCTGGGTGACTCTGGCCACTTTCACCGCACCTGCGCCGGTGACTTTTTTGGCTTTAAGAGCTTCCTCTGCTTCAGGTGCCGCAGCGGCAATAAGGCGACGTTCCTTTTCGGTGACCAGAAAAGAAGTGTAAGGAGTCACGATTCCATACTTCAAGCCGAGTTTTTTCACTTCTTCAACCAGCTCATCCTTCTCTCCCTGTAATCGAATTTCCTCGAGAAGATAACCCACTCTCCTGGTCGCCCAAAGCCGGGGCAGAAAGCTCAAAGATTCATCTCTGACTAAAGATTGATCCTCAAGGACAAATCTTTTCTCTTTTTTCCCCACTTTACCAGAAAGGACGACAGAAACTGGCCCTTTTCCCATAAATTTTCCCAATAAAACAAGCTGCGATCCTTTAAAAAGATCAGGCAAGCTTCGAGGATACGAATCTTTGACTTCTATTCCTTTGAAAGAGATCTTCAAATCAGAAAGAAGAGGGGAAGATATTTTCTCATAGTAACTGGAAATGGCAACTTCTAAGTCATCCTTCTCACCCACATAAACAGAGGTCCCTCGATTATCTGAAGAAATCCTGTCCAGAAGTTCTGTATTCACATCATTCCCGACACCAAAAACGAATATCCGGGAATCGAATTTGTTGCCTTGGCTGATATTCTGAAGAATATCCAGTGTTCGAGTAATCCCCACTGTCGGTAATCCATCGGTGAGAAAAAGAATATAATTCGGTCTTTCTCCTGCTTGAGTCAGCTTCAAAGCCTGGATAAGGGCATCATTGATGTTTGTTCCTCCTGAATCTTCAATTTCTTCCACAAACTGGAGGGCTTTAGACTTGTTCTGAGCGTCAGCTGAGACTATTTCCTCGGAAAAGACTTCAACGCTATCATCGAAATCAATTATGGAGAACTTATCGGCTTTGTCTAAATGCCTAATAACGAAGCGGGCGGCATCTTTAGCTTGAACAATTTTTCTTCCGCTCATGCTCCCCGAGCTGTCAAGTACAAAAATGATATTTTTATTGAGAAGTTTTTCCTTTTTACTCGTATAAGGAGGAGAAGCAAGGAACATATAATATTCTTCCCCCTCCTCTTTCCCGTTCAAAAAGGAGAAGCCAATATCATCCTGAGAAAGAGAATAGTAAAGATAAAAATCTTTGTCAGGCTTGACATGACTTGCTTCGAATCCGACAAAGGCTTTGGTCTCGCTTTCTTTTCTCACCGAAACTTTATGAGAGGAAGAATAAATGTTGGCAATAGGCACGCTGGAATCGATTTTGACTGAAATAACAACTTCTTTGATCGGACTTAAAGAAAATCTCTCTGTGTTTAAGGGATAAACATATTTGACCAGGCTTTTCTCGGCTTTTAGGATTTCAGTATAAGAGAGCTGTATTCTCTTTTCCCCTCGGGCAGGGATGGGATAAATCCGAGCCCGAAACATGTTTCGTCCCATGTATTCGAGAAGGGCAGGGTCTTTCATTTTCCGGACAATATCTTGATAAATCTTGGCTGCCTGGTCGCGGTCGAGGATTTCTCCCTCTATTTTTTTGTTGCCGACATACATCGAAAATTCAGATATAGCCGCTTTTTCTGGAATAGGAAAGATAAAAATTCCTTCGATATCCCGGTGATGGTTATTGATAAAAACCTGGTCAATGGAAGTCTTGGCCACCTGCCGCGTTATTTCAACATTCACTCTATGGTATTTGACAGATAAGGGAGGTATCTTCTCTTCTGGACGGGGAACAGGAACAATAAATCCATCACTGTACAGGTTTAAGGTGACTGCATTAAGCGAAAAAAGCAAAAGAAGAAAAAAATAAAACCTAGATTTTATAGCTTTTCTCATCTCTCTTCTCCTAAAACATTTATCCCTTATATAAAACTTCTTTTTCTTAAGGAAAGTTTCAGAACTTGACTCGCCCTCCTTAAAATCATCCCTCATATCCTGTTATTCCAGCCTGTTGTTTCTGACGCCCCCTGAACTTAACTCGATTCTCAATTGTTTTTTTCTTTCAAGAGCTCCTCTATTCTCTTTTTAAGTTTTTCCATTGACTCAACAATCTCGACCGAATCAGAAGAAAATTTCTCCTTTTTTTGACCGAGGATAAAAACCTGAGCAATGCCAGCTTCCTGGGCGGCCTTTATATCAAAATGAGAGTCTCCGATTACGCAACACTCATCTCTCTCAATTCCTAATTTTTTCATTGCGGCCAGAAAGGGAGCTCCGGAGGGCTTCCATAACCCGCTCTCCCGGGTAAGGATATAATCAAAGTCAAGGTTGAATCTTTTTAAAAGGAGGGCAACATTCTTGCGGGAGTTATTGGTCACTAGAATTTTTTTTATCCCCTTTTCTTCCAGAAAACCCATTAATCGAGGAATACCTTTCTTCAGGACTGCTTTGGCTGTAGCCTTCTCTTCATACTCTTCGAGCAATCTCATCTTCTCAGATTTTTCCGGTTCCTTTAGACCAGAAAGGTAGAATAGAATCGGTGCTCCTTGAGTTCCCAATTTTTCTTTGATTAAATGCCAATCATAAGGAACGTCAATTATTGTTCCATCCAAGTCAAAAATGACTGCTTTTAGCTCTTTCATTAAAAAGGCGACTTAACCTTCCCGACCTCGAAGAGAGGCTCTCCTTTATTAATCGGAGGCGTGTTGATGATGTAAAGGATTATGCCGCTGAAAGGAGCCCTTATTTCCTCTTTTTTATTTCCTAAGTAATCTGTAATGAATCCCACCTTTTCTCCTTTAGCCACATAATAGCCCATTTTCGTCAAAGGATAAAAAAGGCCGTCATGGTTAGAATAGATGACTTGATAAGGCTCGATCCAGATTGGTTCAGTTATGAATTCTGGTTCTTCATTTATCATTTTAAAAAGTTTCATAACATTGAGAATTCCTTTAACATTGCGACCAATAGAGACTTCATCAGTCTTGCCCAAATACCCTGACTCTGTAGTTATGGCAGGTTTGGATAGGAGAACAGCAGTATTTCCCAAATACTTGGAATGGGTAAGATCTTTCGTTCTCGTCTTATCAATGATGATGTACTTTAACCCGAATGCCAAGAGCATCTTTTTGGTCACCTCATCTATCTCTCCTTCCCCCTTGATCATCCAGTAAGCATAAGGAATAAGAGCTTCATTACCATCCCCACAATGAAGGTCGATGAGATAATCGCATTTTTCTATAACCTCTGTCTTTAAAACATAAGCAATACGCTGGCTTATTGTTCCTTGGAGGTCACCGGGAAAGACTCGGTTTAAATTTTTCCAGTCATAAGGATTGTAATAAATGATTCTCTTCTGAAAGGCAGGGAGGTTAGCAATGTGAATCAAAATCAAAGTTCCAGAGAGAGATTCAGGCTCAATCATTTTCTTCACCCGATAAAGAGCTAAAATCGGAGGGTATTCATATCCATGTACTCCTGCCACTAAAGCTAAAACTTTTCCTTTCTTCGCCCCATTAATAACAGTAAAAGGTATAGAAGTCCTCAGGTCATCCTTTTCAGGCACAGATAAATATCCTGACCTCATCTCTCCAGGCGGAACACTCATATCTCCCAAGACAAAAGAATCATTCCTTGCGGTAGATGAAGAAAGCAAAGGCAAGCTAAAAAGCAAAATCATACCCACGGCTAAGATTCTTAAGAATTTAAATCCCACTTTGAAACTCCTTTTTTTTGACCTATTCTATCAGGAAAAACTATAATGCGTAAAGCAAAAAACAATATTTGCTTCTTAAATTCTATTCTGTTATAATGCGCACCTAAAAATTTTAAAATTACTACTTTATGGGAGGCAACACGATGGGTAAGGTTTTGGCTATTATTATCGGTTTGATTGCCATGGCCGGAGGAGTCATTCTTGCTGTCTTTGTATGGTGGCGCGAATTTTATGAACTCATCTTTGGCTGTATCCCTCCAATTCTCTTTTTTGCAGGCTTGATCGCCCTTGTCGCAGGAATAGCTGGAATTAAAGATGCCATGAGAACTAAAAAACTAGAAGAAGAAGAAAAAGCAGAAGAAAAAGAGGAAGCCGAAGAAAAAAAAGAATAAAGACCAAATAATCTCTTTTTAATTCTTTTTCAGTTATAAAAACCAACTGAATCTTTAATGAGTTAATCTTTTTAAAAATTAAAAAAGTCTCCTCTTAATTCTATCAACATAAATTATAAACATTTTCTTGACATGTAATTTGTAATTCATTATATTGTAATTAGATTACAATTAAAGGAGATATTATATGGTAAGACAAAAAACAAAAACCAAAAGTCAAGCTAAGGAAGAAGATAAAACAAAAAAACAACAGAGCAAATTGGATGAATTGGGAAGCCAGGTAGAAAAAATCGCAGTCAAGACTGCGGAATCGATTAAGAAAGTCATTGATAAAGCACTCGCCTCGCGCAATACCGTGCTCACAATTCGAGTCAATGATGAATGCAATGAAAAACTGAACATGTTAGTCGAAGCTGGTCTTTTTAAAAGTCGCTCTGAGAGTGCAGCTTTTCTTATCCAAGAAGGAATAAAAAACCAAGAACCTCTATTCGCTAAAATGTCAGCCAAGTTGATACAGATAGAAAAAATTAAAAAAGAACTTAAGAACATAGTCTCTCAAGAAATAGCTTCCCCGAGTCCTAAGAAATCCCAAAAATAATCGGGGATAGTTTGAGTTTGCCATCATCCCCCCTTGAGTGACTTGCTAATTTCAAAAGAGCTATGATAATATTTTTCAGGTGGTCAGTTTAGGCAGTTTCCTTATTTTTGCCATTCTTTCTTCCTCCCTATCTATCACAACTAAAAATATAGAAAATTCATTCCTGCAAAACAATTCAAAAAAGCTTTATTCTCTTTTCTCCTCGACAAGCCATCTGAATATCTCCTTACCAGAACCCATTTCCTTTTCTGATCAGCTTTCTAACCAACAAGCCTATTTTCTATTGCAGAAAATCTTTTCCTCCTACTCAACTTTTGAATTCTATTCGGAGAGCGACATTCCTCTCTACCCCAAAAAAGAAAGTTTTATCTTCAAAGCCAGGTGGTCTTTTAGGAATAAAAAAGACAATAACCTTTATGTCCTCCATATCTTTTTTTATCTATCGAACGAAAAACTCCAAAAAACCAGAGCCTCACCTGAGCCAGCAAAGATGAAACCTGAGAGTATAAATGAGATATGGAAAATCACCGAGATAAGGGCAGAAAGATTTTAACGGTGACAAAAAGATTTTCCGGTCAAAAAGGCGTTTTCCTTTTTTCTGGTCTTCTCATCGGGATAACACTCTCGGTCTTTACTTTAATACTCTATTTTCTCCTTCCTGTTTTCATCTCATCGAATTATTATCAAAAAAGCTTGAAACCCTTGAGGAAACAAGCGAGAGAGATTAAGAATGAATTCGCCAGCATTATTTCTGGTATAGAACAGAAGCAAATTTCTATTTCAACTCTATCTTTCCCCTCAAAAAGAAATGAAATATTCGATTTGTTAAAAAAATCTAACATTAATTCCGACAGAGAAGGAATCAGTTATTATGACTCAGAAGGAAAGCTTACCCTCTGGCTGGGAAAGGTGATCGATCTAGAGACTTTCTCCCCCGAAAAGGACACCCTAAAACTGTTTCAAAAAGAAAAGTCCTCTTTTCTCATCAAAGACAAAGCTTCTGTTTACCTTGTCTTTCCCCAAGAAGTCAATTCTAAAGGATACATCGTCTTTAACAGGCTCTTAGCCTTCGAGCCTCAGTTTAAAACTCGCTATCTGAGGGAATATCAGTTCTTAAAACCAAAAATACAAAAAAATCTTCACAGCCTCTTGTATTATGATTACCGTGAGGATATTTCTGGATTTGAAAGATTCTTTGCCAGACATAAAGATGAATATATCGGACAGCCGGCACTTCAGGATAAAACGCAAACTCTATTTTTTCCTCTAAGAAACGAAAAAAAGAAAATCATGGCCCTAGTGACTTTAGGCTCTCCATCCTTGGCCTCATTTGTTTCGACTCAGAAAGAAAATATT
>Ga0209636_10001930_pt1 | contig 21027 bp, 17 predicted proteins | sample DeeMarSWOR152_54_FD_187464 | JGI IMG/M metagenome (GOLD analysis project Ga0209636, IMG submission 187464) | Marine sediment microbial communities from White Oak River estuary, North Carolina - WOR-1-52-54 (SPAdes) (version 2) | ecosystem: Environmental > Aquatic > Marine > Intertidal zone >...
ACGATTAGAACTTCGTCTCCAGCCTTGGCTTCCGAGAGGTACGCTGTTTTGCCTCCGGGAGCAAGAACGTAAAGCGCTATGGATCCTGCGTTAACCCTGAAGGGACGAGGATTAACATACGGGCTTTCATAAACTTCAGCCTGAATGAGAAATAGACCTGAAGATTGGCATCCGACCAGTATGCCCTCCCCCAACTTCATTAAGTCGCATGTGTCCACGCAGGCTCTGGCGCCGGTTCCGAGCGGTTTCAGTTCAACGACTTTTGCGGGGACAAGGGCTATTCTCTCGCTGGTTTCCTTCTCCTCCACCCGCGTCTTAACCTTCCGCATCTCTTCGTGGATTCGCTTGATCTCCTTGACATCTGAAAGTTCCGCTACGACGCCGTCGACGCCTATTTCTAGAACCTCCAGCGCTAACTTCGCTTCTTGCGCATTAGATATCCAAGCAAGCAGCTTGCTTTTTCCGTGAACCTTAGCTATCAGATTCTCCAATGGGATGATCTTCCAGTCTAGACATTTTATTGCAATGTAGTCAATCGCGGCGTTGGCTGCCCTAACTATGTTCTCCTCATCCTCTTTTGAGCTGACTGTCGCGATGATGCATACGGGCTTTCGACTCAGCTCAGCTGGCGAGATTTTTTCCGCGGTTTCTAGGAGCAGAATATCGCCGTTTTCTGGGGAGACCACCTTTTTTGCTCCTGCTTGCCTCGCCAGCTCTTCATCGGTTGGTTCTACGATGTAGGCGGCGCAGAAATCGGCAGTTGCCTTGATTAACGCTTTCTTTTTGTCTTTTGGCAGTTGCGAGTTGATTTTGATCCAGAGTTCGCGCATTACAATTCCTCTCACTGTTCACTTTTCATTGTCGCTGTTTGCTTTTATCGATTTTCGTATTAACTCAACGGTTCTCTTCATGTCCTCTACGTCAACAAACACTAGGACGCTTGATGTGATGGTGAAAATGCCGAAAATGTTGATATGCTCAGAATAGAGGCTCTCAGCTATTTTGCTTACTATTCCCGGTGTTTCCTCTAATCCTGCTCCCTTGACTTGGATGAAAGCCAGTTTCTTTCTCACCGCCATAGCCAATGTCTGTTCGTGGTCTAACACTATCGCGTGTAGGGTCTCCAGCAACTCATCTGTACCGTTTTGCGGCAAATAAAGGATCAAGGAGTTGCGGTCTATGGAAACCCCGTGAATTGGAACTTCGCTGTCTTTAATTCGCTGAAGTATTTTTTGCAGTATCTCTGGCGCTTCGGATAGTCCCTTGCCTACTATGGTGATGGACATTGTCGGCGGCGGATAAACTGTTTCAACTGCAACATTGTTGGAGAGGCTTCCGTGTATGGTTGTTCCTTCAGAGTTCAGGTCGCCCCAAGCATGATTGATGACCTTGACGTCGATGTCGGGGTCCTTGTATCTAAGCGCCTTTTTATGAATGAATTTAGTTCCTGAATCGGCTAGGCCCACCAGCGTGTTGGCATGGATTTCCTTCAGCCTTTGGGGGTTTTTTATGATCTTCGGGTCAGCAGTCATTACTCCATCCACGTTGGTTACGAGGATGATTTGATTGGCACGTAGGGCTTGAGCTAGGATGAAGGCGGTAGTGTCGCTGCCTCCTCTTCCCATAGTCGTCATCTTTCCATCCTTGGTTTTGCCGATGAAACCCGGAACAACCACGACGGTTCCCTGTTCGAGCAGGGGCAAAACATGCTTCTTAACGAGTTTTTCACAGGTTGACAAAATCGGTTTGGCGTTGTTGAAGCATCCGTCGGTTATTATGGGCCAGTCTGGTTCAGCCGGGTCGAGATAGCGGCATTCCACGTTGTTGGCCTTCAGAGCGGTTGTGAACATCCTTGCGCTGGTTCTTTCACCCATGGACAGTAAATCGTCTAACGCATCGTCGGATATCCTGCCTCTGCAGGCTTTTTTGGCGGTTTCAATCAGGAAATCAGTTGTCTTGCCCATGGCGGAAACCACCACCACGATTCGCGTATCCTTCGCTGCTTCTTTAGCCACAGCCCTAGCCGCCTTACCTAGTTTAGCCTCGTCTGCTAGGCTGCTGCCACCGAACTTGACAACGAGGCAACGACCAAAACATTTTCTCTCGTCTTTCATTCAAACACCCCGAGGAGAAGACAAACAGACAGCGAAAGTTTCTGCGCGGCCTCTCCATCAGGCGCCAAAATAGCGATAGCTAAAGAACCATGTTGTGAAGCTACCGCGGGTCATTGTTTTTTGGCTCATGGAGAGTCCCTTTCAGTGCCTTATTAAAAAGGATTTGACGCTATAAAAACATTTTGTTTAAACACCATATAAAAAGAACTGTTCCTATTATGAATAGATACTGCTATAACCGCGTCGATTAGTCCAGAAGATAAATATTATTAGTTAGGCTGGGCGAATTGTTACAGGTTTAAGAGGGAAATGGACCGATGAAGAAGGGTTTCTTCGAGTTAACTTTGGAGTTGTTTGAGGCAAGCAGCGCCCATGAGAGGTATCGGGACGCGGAGTGCATTAACTTGATAGCCAGCGAGGGGTTGAAGTCTCCTGCCGTTAAGGAGATGATGAGTCTGTCTAATGATTTGGAGTGCAGGTACGCGGAAGGCGAAAACGATTTGGAAGGGCATGTTAGGCGCAGGCATTATCAAGGGCAAAAGTACATGACGAAAATTGAAGATCGCGCAACAGATCTGATTAAGAGCCTCTTCGGATGCAACTGGGCAGATTTGAGGCTTGTCTCCGGCACCCACTCCAACTTAGCCACGTTTAAAGGCTTATCTCTAGCAACGAAAAACCAACGAATGGTAGTGGCACCCCTCAGCTCCGGAGCCCACATCTCCCACGACTACGCAGGTCTCGCAGGAAAAGTCCTAGGTTTAGAAACCATCGATCACGCTTATGACATAAACGAAATGAATATTGACCCAGACAAGTCGGCGGTTGTCATTAGGGCGGCGAGACCCGGCATCGTAACCTTCGGCGGAAGCCTGTTTCTGTTTCCCCATCCGGTTAAGGAACTGAGCGAAGTCGCCAAAGAGGTTGGAGCTTACGTCGCCTACGACGGCGCCCATGTTTTAGGGTTAATAGCCGGCGGACAATTCCAAGATCCATTCAAAGAAGGCGCAGACTTCATAAGTGCATCCACCCACAAAACTTTCCCAGGACCCCAAGGCGGCTTAATACTCGGCAACCCAAAGGACGAAAGAACAGAGAAGGCGATAAAAAAGATTCAACAAGCAATTTTCCCACTCACAGCGTCAAACACCCACCTTGGAAGGTTGCCTGCCACAGCTATAGCCGCGCTGGAAATGAAGGTTTTCGGCGTACAACTTGCAAAGCAAACAGTGAAAAACGCCCAAACCGCAGGCGAATACCTATTCGAAAACGGCATAAAAGTCCTAGGAGAAAACAAAGGCTTCACGAAGTCGCATCAAATTGCTGTGGACGTTAGGGCAAATGGAGGCGGAAAAAAGATCGCCGAAAAACTTGAAGACGCGAATATTATCGTTAACAAGAATCTGCTTCCTTATGACAACCAAGACGATAAGGAAAACCCTTCAGGGCTCAGAATTGGCTTTCAAGATGTAACTCGAAGAGGGTTCAAGGAAAGCGACATCAAAAACTTATGCGACTTGATGCTCGACATCATAAAAAGAAAGAGATCGCCTGCTGAAGTGAGAAAGGACACCATAGCACTGAGACAAAAATTTAAGAAAATCGAATATGGATTTCAAAGCGTAAAAGAAGCTATAGAATACTCAAAGAAACACAGTTAAAACTCCTACTTTTCCTGTTTTTCAGGAAACAGTTCCCTAAGCTTCTTCTCAGGTGCTCCTAGGCAGTAGAGCATGCCCCTCAAGTTTTCTTTAGTTATCACGCCGTCAGCCACCTTTTTCAGAACATCCTTGGGGTTAATGGCTATTCCCAGCCCCGAGTTACTGAGCATGAAACGGTCGTTGGCGCCGTCTCCAACCGCCACAATCTCCTCCCTCAGTAGATTCTCCTTTTTAGCCAACTCGCCGATCAATTCTCCCTTACGCTTCTCATCGATTACAGGCTCCTCCACCTCACCCGTCAACTTGCCGTCCTTAATAACGAGCTTATTTGAATACGCGTAGTCGATTCCAAGCCGCTCTTTAATTCTGTCAACAAAATACGAGAAGCCGCCCGAGATCAAAGCGGTTTTGAAGCCTAAAGCCTTCAGCGTACTCACCAGCTCTTCTGCGCTAGGCTTAATTTCTATGCTGTTAGCTATGGCGTCAAGCGTTTCCACACTTAAGCCCTTCAACAACTTCGCCCGTTCCCTCAGAGCCTGCTTAAACGCAATCTTTCCATTCATGGCTTTCTCCGTAATTTCCCTCACTTTGTCGCCTACTCCAGCAGCCTCCGCGAGCTTATCAATCACTTCAACATCGATCAACGTGCTGTCCACATCGAAAACTATGAGCCTCTTGGGTCGGCGGAAAACATCCTCTGTTTGAGCCACAACGTCCTGCCCAACCTCTCCACAAACATCCTCGAGACCCGTTCTGAAATCCTCGAAACCGGAAGAAATGTCGCGGACATCAGCCGTTATCTCCATGGCGTTCAAGTCTCCGTAGGCGTTCATCCTTATCCGCTCTATGTTTGCGTTTTTCTCAGACAGAAACTTCGAAACCTTTGCGACGATGCCCGGTCTGTCCTTCCCAAGGGTGGTTAACAAAACAAGCTTCTTGTCAGCTCTACGCCGCCCCGCAATATACGGCTCCATGGCAATGTCTAAGCCTATCTTGTTTCCGATGTCCAACAACTGAGCCCTCAGACTTCCAACAGGCGTAACAGCCGCGCGGCAATCAACTATCATGAAGATAGCGAAAAGCCCCCTCATGCTGAAGGCTTCAATGTCGACGATGTTCACGTTCGCGCGGGCTACAACCCCAGTTATTTCCGCGATTAAACCGGGCTTGTCTTTGCCGGTTGCCGTGATCAAAGCAAAATCGGATGCCAAACCAAACACCTCACGTTCTTACGGCTTATATTTTCCATCTGATCTGTATACTTTAGATTTATTCAAGCTTTCGCCCTAGAAAGTCTCAGAAGCTTTCGGATATGAACCGAGAACCTTCACGAAAAAAGATTTCTTTTCAAGATCCTCCAACGCTTCTCGGCATTTTTCCTCACTTCTGTGACCCTCGAAATCTAGGTAAAAGTTATATTCCCAAGGTTTTTCCTTAGTTGGTCTTGACTCAACCTTTGTAAGATTTATGTTTCTCACAGCAAAGTCCCCGAGAGCGTGATACAAAGCTCCTGGAACATGCTTAACGGAGAAGATTATGGAGGTCTTGTCTTTGCCAGTGGGTGGCGAATCGGTTTTTGCTAGAGCGAAGAACCGCGTGTAATTGTTGGGGTTGTCCGCTATTCCCTTCACTAAGACCTTCATGCCGTATATTTTCGCGGCGAGTTCACTTGCTATTGCGCCTGCGTCTATCAGCCCCTTTTCCTTCATCATTTTTACGCTTCCCGCCGTGTCGTAAGTTGGAATCATGTCGCACCCTAGGCGTTCGATGAAACTTCTGCATTGGGCTAATGCTTGCGGGTGAGAATAGATCGCTTTGACGGAGTCTAGACTCGTTGTTTTTGGGCTGGTTATGAGGCAGTGGACAATCTTGAGGACGGTTTCACCGCAAACTTTAAGGTTGTGCCCTAAAAAAAGGTCGTAAGTCCGGTTTACGCTGCCTTCTATCGAGTTTTCTATGGGAACTAAACCGTAATCGGTCTCTTCCTTCTCCACGGTTTCAAAGACATCGGAAAGATTCCTACAGGGCTTCACCTCAGCAGAAGAACCGAAAAAGGAATAGACAGCGCTTTCGCTGTAGGCGCCCCTTTCACCCTGAAAAGCAACCTTCAACTTTACCACCGTTCCTGAAGTTTAATGCCGCCTTCATTTATTTTTCTGCGAATCGCTCCTTCAATAAACATTTGTTAATGCCGTTTATCATTGCTTCAACGCTTGCCATGACGATGTCTTCTCGGGCAGACCGGGCGGAGAAGATGTTTCCATCTTTGTCCTCAACTTTTATAACTACCTCAGCCACGGCGTTGGAGCCTCCGGTTAAGGCTTCCAGCCGGTATTCCCTTAACGTAACGTTAACTAGGCTGGCTGTCAGTTTCTGTATTGCCTTGATGGCGGCGTCCACGGGACCTACGCCGGTTTCCGCGGCTACGTACTCCTTTCCATTCAACAGTATTTTCACTGATGCTGTTGGGATGACTTTGATGCCGGTTATTACAGCCAAGTCGGTTAGGTCTACTATTTTTTCCTCTTCGATCACTCCGCCCATGACCGATCGGGTTATAGCCAACAAGTCGGCGTCCGTTACAAGTTTACCCTTATCCCCTAGTTCCTTAACGCGACCGACTATCTCCTTCAACTGCTCTTCGCTAGGGTGTATCCCCACCTCTCTCAACTCCGCTTTGATGCCGCGGGTTCCCGCAAGTTTACCAGCCACCAACCGCCTTTTTCTTCCCACAAGCTCAGGTTTAAACGGTTCAAAGGTCAAGGGAACCACAGTAACTCCGCGGGTGTGGATGCCAGATTCGTGGACAAAGGCGTTTTCGCCTACAATCGCCTTATTCGGCTGCATTACAACGCCGGTTAATCTGGAAACCAACCGTGAAGTCAGATAAAGTTGTTCAGTTTTTATGCCGGTTTCCAGACTATACAACAACTGAAGCCCCATAACAACCTCCTCCAACGCTGCGTTACCAGCCCTCTCTCCCAGCCCATTTACAGCCACATGAACCTGCGAGGCTCCACCCTCCACTGCAGCCAACGAGTTCGCCACTGCCATGCCAAAGTCATTGTGGCAATGTACGCTGATGGGTGCTTTCACCGCTTTTCTGACATCTTCTATGAGTTTCCGCATGGTTGCCGAGGTCATTATTCCAACCGTGTCAGGGATGTTTATTCGGTCAGCTCCAGCCTCTTCAGCCGCCTTGCAAACTTGGTTTAGAAACTTCAGCTTAGTTCTAGAGGCGTCCATGGGAGAAAACTCGCAGATCAACCCGTGGTCTTTAATGTACTCAACTGCGTCAACGGCTGCAGACAAAACTTCTTCATGTGTCATACTCAAGGCGTATTTTATCTGCACATCCGAGGTGGAGATGAATGTGTGAACCGAACCGACGTCACAATCAATAGCGGCATCAATGTCCTTCTTTAAGGCTCGAGCTAAGGCGCATACTTCAGCCTTCAATCCGGCTTTGGCTATATCCTTAACTGCTTTTCTCTCCCCCTCCGAGCTTATCGGAGTACCCGGCTCGATCACGTCCACGCCTAACCTGTCGAGTTGCAGAGCGATTTCCATTTTTTCCTCCGGAGTTAGAGACACTCCAGGAGTTTGCTCTCCGTCTCTAAGGGTTGTATCGAAGATTCGGACATATCTAGGCTTCAATTTTTCAAATCCTCCAGTAGATTTTAACCATAAACAGTTAACCTTTCAAGATTTCCTCCGCTATGGCTACCCCCATCTCCACGGTTTTCGCTTTCCCACCGAAATCTGGAATGACCATGCCTTTACGTAAGGTTTCAACCACGCCCTTTTCCACAGCCTCAGCCGCAGCCGAACATTTAGCATCATTGAACTGTTCACTCAGCCAATCTAGCATCATCTTCGAGGCGAGAATCATGGAGCAAGGATTAGCCGTGTGCTTTCCAACTCGGCTCGGAGCTGATCCGTGAACCGGCTCAAATATAGCGAATTTTTCGCCGATGTTTGCGCCTGGAGCCATGCCCAGTCCGCCGACAAGTTGGGCGGCTTCATCGGAGAGTATGTCGCCGAACATGTTAGGGGTTACCACCACATCGTATTTTTGAGGCTCCTTGATGATGCGCATAGATGCAGCGTCCACGTACTGCTCGTCGAAGGTTATGTCTGGATAAAGCTTAGCGACTTCTCGGCAGGTTTCCGCGAACAAGCCGTCGGTTACCCTCATGACGTTCGCTTTATGGACCGCCGTAACGCGCTTCTTCTTGTTTCTGCGCCTAGCCACCTCGAAAGCCTTCTTAGCTATTCTTTCGCTGCCTTTTCTGGTTATAACCCGCAGGCAAATGGCAGTTCCGTCAAGCATGAACTCTAAGCCTTTGTAGAGTCCCTCCGTGTTTTCCCTCACAAACACGAAGTCTATGTCAGGTCTCGCGCATGGCACGGACGGATAAGCCTTCACCGGTCGAATGTTAGCATAGAGGTCGAACATTATCCTAAGTTTCACGATGACGTCGGCGGCTGTTTCGCCAACCGGGCCTTTCAGGCAAGCATGCGAGTTTCTTATGGTCTCCACTGTGTCCTCCGGTAGGGCTACGCCCCGCTTTTCTTTACATGCATCTCCGGCTTCAACTTCGATGATTTTTAAGCTTGGTTTGAACCTTTTTTGAACGGCGTCCAGAACCTTCATGGTGGTTTCTGTCAGTTCAGGTCCGATGCCGTCGCCGGGAATCAGGGCTATCCTGTAACCGGTCATTTCGACTTCATCTCCCTTTTCAAATGTTCTATGAGCCCGCCGTCATCCAATATCTCTAAAATGAAGTCTGGCAGTTTCGTCGCCTGCAGAACTATGTTCTTCGACCTGTTTTCCACTCTACCAGCCTTCAAGTCCACCACCAATTCGTCGCCTTCCTCAACCTTCTCTGAAACTCCGGGGCACTCAAGAACCGGCAAACCGATGTTCGTAGCGTTCCGATAGAAAATGCGGGCGAAGGACTCAGCAAGCACACATTTCACGCCGGCGTGCTTCAACGCCCAAGGCGCCTCCTCCCGGCTTGAGCCGCAACCGAAGTTCTTTCTGGCAACCAGTATCACTCCGCCTTTAGCTTTTTCGGCGAAGTTGGGGTCCAGCCCCTCCATGGCGTGTTTCGCAAGCTCGTCTGGGTTCAGCGTTAAGACCAAGTATTTTCCCGGTATGATGACGTCCGTGTCCACGTTGTCGCCGAACTTTAACGCTTTTCCTGAGATCATGGTTTTACGCCTCCATTGATCGCGGGTCTGTAATTCTTCCGGTTACGGCTGACGCGGCAACTGTTGCCGGAGAGCCTAAGTACACGCTGGCTTTCGGGCTTCCCATTCTCCCGATGAAGTTCCTGTTCGAGGAGCTTATGCAGACCTCTCCGGGCGCGAGGATGCCGAGGTGTATACCCAAGCACGGTCCACAGGTCGGGTTGGACACCATCGCCCCTGCGTTCAAGAACGTTTCAAACAGGTTCTCCCTTAACGCTTGCATATAGATTTCCTGAGAGGCAGGAATGATCACCATGCGCACGCCGTCTTTGACCTTTTTTCCGTCCAGAATCTTGGCGGCTATCCGCAGGTCCTCTAGGCGCCCATTAGTGCAGGATCCCAGAAACGCTTGGTTTACCTCCACCTCGCCGATTTCGGATATGGGCTTAACGTTGTCAACCGACGAGGGACAGGCGACTTGGGGCTCCATGTCTGTGACGTCTACGTTTACGGTCTTTTCGTATGTGGCGTCAGGGTCGCTTTTAACCGGTTTGAACGGAACTTTGGTTCTGCTCTTAACATACTTCAGCGTAGCTTCATCAGGCGCTATTATGCCGTTTTTGGCGCCCATCTCGACAGCTATGTTGCACATGGTCATTCTTCCGTCGATGCTTATGTTGCGCACTGTGGGACCTGAGAACTCTAAGCCCTTGTATGTGGATCCGTCGGCTCTGATCTTGCCGATTATGTTTAGGATTAGGTCTTTCGGCGTGACAAAATTCTGGAATTTGCCGGTTACGTTTACCTTAATTGAGGATGGTACCTTGAACCAGAGCTTGCCGGTGGCAAAGACGGCGGACATGTCAGTTGCGCCTATGCCGGTGGCGAAGGCTCCGAACGCCCCGTGGGTGCACGTGTGAGAATCGGTGCCAACCACTAGTTCTCCGGGTCTCACGTGTCCTTTTTCAGGCAGTACTTGGTGGCATATGCCTCCTCTGCCGATGTCGTAAAAGTTTGTTATGTTTTGTTCTTTTGCGAATTCCCTCATGAACTTGTGCAGTTCGGCTGATCTGACGGAGTTGGCTGGAACCAAGTGGTCGAATATGATGACTATTCGCTGGTTGTCCCAGACTTTGCCGACGCCTATTTTTCGGAATTCCTTGACGGTTAACGGTCCGGTTAGGTCGTGGACCATGGCTACGTCGACGCTGGCTTCCACTATCTCGCCTGGTTCAACCTCGGTTTTCCCTGAGGCTCTAGCCAATATTTTTTCAGTAATGTTCACGACTTTCTGCAGCCTTTGCGCGTTATTTTTCGATTCCAGCGGTTTTCCTGATGAATTTACCCACTTTTTCGATTTGATGCTCTTCGATTTCCTTCATTAAGTCATCCAAAACCTCTTTGGCTTTGACGCTTTTTTTCACCCATTCTTCAGCGAATTTGCCGCTCTGCACATCCTTAACGGCTTTTCGCATGTTCTCCTTGACGTGGTTATCTATGATTTTCGGTCCGACGGTTAAGCCTCCGTATTTGGCGGTGTCGGAAACTGCCTTAAGCATTCCCACGAATCCTCTTTGGTAGATCAAGTCCATGATCAGTTTCGCCTCGTTGCAAGCCTCGAAATAGGCGAGTTCCGGCTGGTAACCCGCTTCAACGAGAACCTCGAAACCGTTTTTGATGAGTTCGATTAAGCCGCCCACTAGAACTGTCTGTTCGCCGATGAGGTCGCTTTCAGTCTCTCCCTTGAACGTCGTCTCCAGAACACCCGCCCTAGTGCAACCGAGGCTCTTAGCCATAGCTAAGGCAGTCTCCTTCGCCTGACCTGAAGGATTCTGGTAAACCGCGATGAGGGCGGGAACCCCGAAACCGGCAAGATAGTTCTCTCTAACCTTGAACCCCGGGCTCTTCGGGGCGACCATAACGACATCCACATTGGGCGGTGGGACTATTTGCTTGAAGTGGATGTTGAAGCCGTGTGAAAACCCTAAGGCTTTTCCTTTTGTCATATGCCGCGCTATTTGTTCTTGATAGACTGCTGGTTGCGCTAAATCGGGGATTAACATGTGGATTACGTTGCCTTTTTCTGCTGCTTCAGAAATCGGATAAACGTTGAAGCCGTCGGCTTTGGCTTTTTTCCACGAGTTGCCTCCGGGTCTTAAGCCGAGGATGACGTTTAAACCGGAGTCCCTCATGTTCTTGGCTTGAGCGTTTCCTTGGCTTCCGTAGCCGATAACAGCGATGGTTTTCTTTTTTAAAGGGTCTAAACTTGCATCCGCGTCATAGTATACTTTTGCCATTTTCCTACTCCTCGATTTTAATTGATTTTGCGCCTCTAGAAAGGGCTGTTATACCTGTTCTCGCGATCTCTTTTGTACCGAAAGGCTTCATCAAACCTATGAAGGCGTCTATCTTGTCCGATGTTCCTGTGATCTCCACCATTAAAGATTCGGGGGCAACATCCACTACGCGGGCTCTGAAAACATCTACATAGTTGATGATGTCCGACCGCTCTTTGGCGCTGAAGGCGTTGACTTTCACGAGGGCTAACTCCCGCGTAACCACGTTAGCTGGGTCCAGCCTGCTAACTTTGACCACGACGATTAGTTTGTTGAGTTGTTTAATTACCTGTTCAATCATTTTTTCATTTCCTTTGACGGTTATAGTCATTCTAGCCAAGCCCGGCTGCTCCGTGACTCCAACCGATATGCTTTCTATGTTGAAGCCTCTGCATCTGAACAGGTTCGCGACGCTGTAGAGTACGCCCGGCTTATGTTCAACAATTGCCGCAATCATATGGGTTTTTTCTTCATCATTGTTATTCTTCATCATGGCAATCAACCCTCAATCGTGTCTTTAAGGCCTTTACCTGCCGGAACCATCGGGAACACGTCTTCCTCAGGGGAGATGGGAACGTCAATAACTGTGGTAACATCGCTTTTTAACGCCTTTCTCACAGCCTTAGCGAACTCGTCTAACGATCCTATGCGGATGCCTTGAGCGCCGTAAGCCTCTGCTAGTTTGACGAAGTCAGGGAGTTTATCCAAGTTCACGGCGGAGTATCTTCTGTTGTAGAAGAGCCTCTGCCACTGGGCAACCATTCCAAGCATTGAGTTGTTCAGGACCACCACCGTAACCGGAATTTTCTCCATGACTGAAGTGGCGAGGTCCTGTTCGGTCATTATGAAACTCCCGTCGCCAGCAACGTCCACTACCGGTCGGTCAGGGCAGGCAACCTTAGCTCCGAGGGACGCCGGGAAGCCGAAGCCCATGGTTCCAAGTCCGCCTGAACTTATGAAGGTTCGAGGTTTGTATGTCTTAAAGTATAGGGAAGCCCACATTTGGTTCTGCCCCACTTCAGTGGTTACAATAGCGTCTTCAGGCAATATTTTTCGCAGTTCAGCTATGATTTTCGCGGGCTTTAAGCCGTCTCCGCTGGAACCAGCTTTGCTTAGAACCTGCTCTTTAACCTCTTGGACTCGCTTAAACCACTGGGAGCTTTTCTTCTTCTGTAACTTTTGGATCAGCAACTGATGAACAGCCTTAATTGTTCTCTTTGCGTCGGCTACGATGGGTATGTCGATGTCAACGTTTTTTCCGATTTCAGCTGAGTCTATGTCGATGTGGATGATTTTCGCGTCTGGACAGAACGTATCTAGGGTTCCTGTGGACCTGTCCGAGAATCTCGTTCCAACGGCTAACAGAACGTCTGCCTCTAATATCAGCTTGTTTGCTTCAACGGTTCCGTGCATGCCTATATTTCCCAAGGACAGCGGATGGTTTTCTGGGAAACACCCTTTCCCCATGAGGGAGGTTGCAACCGGCGCCATCAAAAGCTCAGCCAACTCAAGAAGTTCAGGTGAGGCATTTGATAGGATTACACCTCCGCCTGCGAAGATCATGGGGCGTTCAGCCTTTAAGAGGAGTTCCGCCGCTTTTTTAACCTGAAGTTTGTGGGGTTCCACTTTGGGTTTGTAGCCTCGAAGGCTAATGTTGTCCGAGAAGTCCATTTCAGCCTTCTCCGTCTGCGTGTTTTTGGGCACATCGATCACAACCGGTCCGGGTCTGCCTGTTGTGGCAACGTAGAATGCTAACTTAACGGCTTCCGGAATCTCCGCGGCTTTCTTCACTTGATAGTTATACTTCGTAATCGGCGTAGTTATTCCGATTATGTCTGCTTCTTGGAAAGCGTCTCTGCCAATCATATAAGCTGAGTTGGCGGAAAACGTGTTGACTTGACCTGTGAAGGCGATGACCGGCGAAGAATCCATGTAGGCATTAGCGATTCCAGTGACCAAGTTTGTGGCTCCTGGACCTGAGGTTGCCATGCAGATTCCCGGTTTTCCGCTCGCGCGGGCATAGCCGTCAGCCGCGTGGGCTGCGCATTGTTCGTGGCGCACAAGGATGTGCCTTATCTCCGAATCGTAGAGCACATCGTACACTGGGAGCGTGGCGCCTCCGATTATGCCGAAGATCACTTCTACGTTTTTGCGCTTTAGCGCTTCCACCAGGGCTTGGGCACCCGACATTTTAGCCAATCTTTTCATCTCCGTTTATGATTTACAATCCAATACCTTTTGATCAATATAAGAGTTTAAAGGGAAAACGGTTGAAAGAAAATTTGCTGGTTTTTCTTGGGTTAATAAAGAGTTTCCGCTACTCGGATAGGAGAACACGATCCCCCGATACCCAGCTATCCCTCATTTTTCTGCACTCCATTGCAGCGGAATTCCTGAATTCCTACCGAATCTTGCCTTAAAAACCTTTCGTAACCGAGTTCTGTTAACTTGTTGTGGGATGTAAAAAGCTGTTCTCACTAAATTTGCGGAAGTTTTTCTTTTGCGCGAGCTACAACTAGCAAGGGAGTTCAAAGCCTGTGACTTTTTTGAATTTTCTTCTGAATATCCAATCTAAGTTTTTCAAATCATCTGGATATATTGATATAAATTTAATGTTATTTTGATAATAGATAGCCATTTTTCGTTTCATATTTTTAACATATTGTGCTCTTGTCCAGCTATCATCAGCGTCCACTAATCCCCAATATTCGACATATACATCATAATCAGGTAAGTAGAAATCAGGAGAACTAATTTGGTAGTTGAAGAATAAAAATTTACCTTTTGCTTCTCGCTCATACACATAATTGATGTTGTTTTTCACAAAGTAATCTGAAATCTTTCTTTCCGCAATACTTTTTACTTCTTCTCCTTTTATGGTGACTGATTTTACTCCGTATTCTCGTTTTGGTTTTGATTTTCCTAAGAAAACCAATATCAAGAACACTACGATTCCAAGAAAGATTATAAGCAAAACAGCAGAATCATTCATTATTACAACATATAACAATTAGATTGACATTTAAAATTGCCGCACGCGCAAATCAGAACACCATTTTTTTGTGGGGGGTTGGGATATAATTTATACCCCTATCCCACGAAGGTTAACAGAACCTAGAACCGAACTATGGCTATTTGTTGCTGGTTTTCTTTGTTTTCTTGGCTTTAAGTTGGTTGTAGTCGGTTAACAGCACGTTCATGCCGCTGAGCATGGCTTCGATGCTTGCCATGACGATGTCTCCTCTGACGCCCATAGCGGTGGCTGTTCTGTCTCCTTTACGCAGGCGCACGATGACTTCTACCGCTGCGTCGGTTCCGCCAGTTATAGCGTTAACATGATACTGCTCGAGGACTATGGGTTCAACGCCTAAAACCGCCCTCTTCACAGCATTCATCGCCGCGTCCACGGGACCTATACCGGTAGCTGCCTCCGTAAGCAACTTACCATTCAGGCTGAGCTTCACTGAAGCTGTTGGAGTGACCTTGTCCCCGCTGACGACAGTTATTTCCTCAAGCTTTATTGGGCGAGTCTTTGGCAGTCCCATAACTGCTTCCGCGATAGCCTGCAAATCCGCGTCGGTCACCTTTTTGCCCTTGTCCCCCAAGTTTTTTACTCGTTGAAAGATTTCTTTAATTTGTTCATCGTTTGGATTCAGCCCCATTCTTTCCAGAGTTGCTTTTATGCCGTGGGTTCCAGCGTGTTTGCCCGCTATCAGTCGCCTTGTGAAGCCTACCAACTCTGGGGAAATCGCCTCGTATGTGGACGGATGCTTCAGCACGGCGTCTACGTGGATGCCTGACTCATGAGCGAAAGCGTTGTCTCCTATGATGGCTTTATTCGGCTGGACGGGAATGCCGGTTAACCGAGCCACCAGCCTAGAAGTGGTGTACAGAAGCTTCGTTTTGATGGGAATCTCCACACCGTAAAGAAGCTTCAAGGTCACAGCTATCTCCTCGAGAGCCGCGTTTCCAGCCCTTTCGCCTAAACCGTTTATTGTCGCGTGAACTTGATTGGCGCCTGCGCGTAGGGCGGTCACGGAGTTTGCGACTGCCATGCCGAAGTCGTTGTGGCAGTGAGTGCTAATCGAGGCGTTAGGAAACTTCGCTTTTATCTTAGAGAAGAATTCGTAAGTTTTTTCCGGGGTTAAGACGCCCACGGTGTCGCATGGACAAATTCTGTCCGCGCCTGCAGAGATTCCAGTGGCAAACATCTTTGTTAGAAAGCTGAAGTCGCTTCTTGTGGCGTCTTCCGCTGAAAGTTCCACTTTAAGCCCGTGGTCTTTAGCGTACTGCGTGACATCCTGCGTAATTTTTAGAACTTCGTCTCGGGTTTTTTTCAGTTTATGTTTAAGATGCAGATCAGAGGTGGGGATGACTATGTGGACGCTGTCAGCGTCGCTCTTCAAAGCGGCGTCTATGTCGTCTTTCACGCCCCTAGTGCAACTACAAATCTCCGCCTTGAGCCCTTCTTTGGCGATGAGCTTTATGGCTTTCATTTCGCCTTCAGAAACAGCGGCGAAACCTGCTTCGATGACGTTTACGCCGAGCTCGTCTAAATGCTTAGCTATTCTAAGTTTGTCTTCAGGTGTTAGGGACACGCCGGGGGTTTGTTCTCCATCCCTTAGGGTAGTGTCAAAAAACCGTACTTTTTCAGGGAAGGCTTTAGATAAAACGATCCCTCATTTTTTACTCCTCAGCGAGCCTCTACGAAGACCAGAGATAAATATAAGTTTTGTGGCAGTGAGTTCTTTTCACATTTTTTTGATAAATTCTTCTAGTTCTTTTTCTAAAACTGTTAACGTTTCTTGAGCGTCAGCGTAAATGGGGCTTACAGCGGGAAAATATCTTAGCTCTATGTCAACGGACTTTGTGTTCATGTCCTCGAATAACAGTTTTCCGACGGAAAACATGTCGGTTTTAACTATGGAACGTAGGCGGCGAGCGTCCTTATATTTGGTCAATATTAGTTTTACTGAGTTGTAACTGTTATATTTCATGTTTCGTTCTAGGTCATACATGTCTTTAACTAAGAGATTAATTCCCCTACTGCGCTCCAACAACTGCGCGATTCTCTTAATACTGGCTTCTGACGGTTGCGGGTCAAGGATGCATACAATTGGATAAAGATACACCCTCAAATGAGAAGACCTTAAAATTTGCGTTTCAACCAATTTTCGAAGTTCAGTATCTTTATCTGAGGCTTCAAGATAGACGTTTTTATTCTCTATGTACTTAAGGGGAGTGCCGAACAGTTCCCCTACGTTTTTTAAGTAATAATCTCCGGCTTTTACAAATCTATCGATATCCTCAGGATTTTTCTTCACCTCATTTATCAGGATGCTCATAAAAAGGGCAGGGTTCACAGCCTTTATGGCTTCGCTGGATATCGTTTCCATATCGTTTCTAGGCAGATGATCTAGAGTATCGTCTGCCTCCATGATAGGCTGTTGCAGCAAATCTATCAGAGTTTTGGACAAGCCAAGATACCTTTCATCTATTCCTTCAATACTAGATAAAACATCGTAAAGCAAATCAACATTATCTATGTGCAAACCTTTTTCCAATTTTTTAAAGCTATACAGAGCAAAATTTAACACGGGTTCCGGTAAATGACCGCCACTCAAATTCTTAAACGCTTCAAATCTATTTTCAAAGACCCGCCCTGTTTCCCTTCTTAACTCAGCCCTTAAACGCTCTAAATCGCTCTTATACTCCTTAAGGACGGACACGACAAAGCCGAGGGACTCTAAAGCCTCGTCTTTTTCAGGTCTCTTCATCAATTCCTTTCCCTCAAGAGAACCTCCCATGACTTCAATGAAGCGTCGATGGAGACAACTACTTAGTCCCTCATTCCCATTCCATCAGAGACTTCAACTTTAGGAGTACCACAATTAAGCCTTCATAACATCGTGAAATACACATTTCTATTTCCTCTAAATCTCTGCCTCGTTTTAGCGAATGAATAACTGACAAAACTAAAGGTAATGGTCATCTAATGCCACAAGAAATTTAAGTAAACATGTTAAATCTGAAGTTGGCTCGGCTGACAACCTTAACGGCCTTCACAAAGAACTTCAGCAAACAAACTCGGTGGCAAAAGTATTAATTCTAAGACCCAACGAAAGTTATGCCTCTAGAGGAGTTAGACTTGAGAAGCGACGAGATAAAGAAAGGTACAACCAAGGCTCCTCACCGAGCTTTGTTGAAGGCTCTAGGCGTTACGGATAGGGATTTGAAGAAGCCGTTTGTCGCGGTTGTTAACAGCTTCACCTCAGTGGTTCCCGGACACATTCACCTAAATGAGATAGCTGAGGCGGTTAAAGCCGGAGTTACAGCCGCTGGCGGTTTGCCCTTCGAATTCAACACTATAGCTGTTTGCGACGGTTTAACCATGGGTCATGAAGGCATGCGGTATTCTCTGCCTTCTCGGGAGGTCATTGCCGATTCGGTTGAAATCATGATTCAAGCCCATAGATTCGACGGCATGGTCCTGATAACAAACTGCGACAAAGTCACCCCGGGCATGCTCATGGCTGCAGCTAGGCTTGATGTGCCCTCAATAGCCGTAACTGGAGGACCTATGCTTTCAGGCATTCTGAACGGAGAAAAAGTTGGTTACTCCATGGTTTTCGAGGCGCTTGGGAAAGCCGCGATCGGCGAAATTACCGAAGAGGAGTTGAAGATGCTTGAGGACGTGGCTTGTCCAGGCTGCGGGTCCTGCAGCGGCCTGTTCACCGCCAACACCATGTCCTGTATAACAGAAGCCTTAGGAATGTCTATGCCGGGTTGCGCAACCGCCCTTGCTGTCAGCGCCTTAAAACGCAGAATAGCCAAAAACTCAGGGGAAAGAATTGTCCAAATGATTAAGGAAGATTTGAAGCCCTCGGACATCATGACTCGAAAAGCATTTGAAAACGCTATGATGGTTGACATGGCTCTCGGCGGCTCAACCAACACGGTGCTGCATCTTTTAGCCATCGCTAACGAGTTGGGGAGCGCTCTGACCCTATCGCTTTTCGATCAGTTGGGCAGGCGGGTTCCTCACCTCTGCGACATGGTTCCAAGTGGACCCTACGCGTTGGAGCATTTGGACGCGGCTGGCGGAGTCCCAGCGGTCATGAAGGAGTTAAGCTCTCTAATTCATTTAGACGCTGTTACTGTCACGGGAAAGACTGTTGGAGAGAACATCAAAGACGCTAAGGTTCTCGACAGAAAGGTGATTCGTCCGTTATCCAACCCTAGACACAAGGAAGGAGGCATAGCCATACTGAGCGGAAACTTGGCGCCAAAAGGAGCAGTGGTTAAAATTTCGGCTGTTTCGCCTAAAATGCTTAGGCATAAGGGCCCGGCGAGAGTGTTTGACTCCGAGGAAGACGCGATGAAGTCCATACTGAAAAAGGAAATTCGGCGAGGCGATGTCATTGTCATTCGTTATGAGGGACCGAAAGGTGGACCGGGCATGCGGGAAATGCTTTCTCCAACTGCCACTATCGCCGGTATGGGGCTAAGCGATTCAGTTGCGCTGATCACGGACGGCAGGTTTTCCGGAGCCACTAGAGGACCTTGCATAGGGCACGTTGCCCCTGAAGCAGCAGAAGGAGGATCCGTAGCCGCATTGAAGAACGGAGACACCATTGTAATTGACATTCCGAAAAGAAAGTTGAGCGTTGAGCTAAGTGACAGAGAATTGAAGAAACGTTTGAAAGGGTGGAAGCCGAAGCCGCCTAAAGTCAGGCGTGGCATTCTCGCTCGGTATTCTTCGCTTGTGCAGTCCGCGGATGTCGGCGGCGTCCTTAAGGTAGGCTAGGAGCAATTCTTTTATCGTGAAATCTGTAAGTTTAAGGTGAATCGCTATGAAGTTTGACTTGACTCTTGGTTTAGTTGACAGGCCTGGACAGTTGCTTAAGGCGTTGGAACCCATCGCGAAAAACGGAGGGAACCTTATTTATATTCTTCATGAGAGGGAGAAGATAACTGGAGGTTTTATTCCAGTAAGCTTAGTGGTTGATTTTCCAACTGTGGAAAGTTTTGACAGAACCAAGAGGGAACTGGAGAAGCGGGGGGTTTCAATCATAAAATCGGAGGAGATCATTGAAAAATCGCTTATCACCTGCATTCTGGTCGGTAGAATAGACATGGAGAAACTAACTGAAAGTGACATTGAAGGCATGAAAATCATCAATTTCGAAGCTTCAGCCCCGACTTCGAAGGAGGCATGCATCAGGCTGAATATTGAAGCCCCGGTGAAAGCCGTCGGTAAAATCATGAGTAGGCTGAAGGAAATGGCGAAGAAAGAAGACGCGATATTGATTTCTTCTGTGTGATGGTGAATGAAGGCGATATTGATCGGTTTCGGGTTTATTGGAAGACACCTTGCACAAGCGCTGTATGTGAAGAGAGATGTCCTCAAAAAAGTTGACAAAGGTTTCAAGCTGGTGGGAGTCGGCGAAATCGACGGTTGCGCGTACAATGAAAAGGGCTTAAATCTCGAGGAACTGGCTTCAATAAAAAAGCTTTCAGGATGCAAGGATTTTTCTAAGGGAAAAACTTCGGTGGAACTGATTGAAGATTCAGGCGCTGACATAATGATAGAAACCACGCCGACAAACATCAAGGATGGTCAGCCAGGCTTAACCCACATCGAAAAGGCTCTAGAAGAAGGAATGCATGTTGTAACTTCCAACAAGGGACCCATGGTTGTCGCGTTTAAGAAGCTCACGGACTTGGCGAAAAAGAAGGCGTGTGAATTGAGGTATGAAGCCACGGTTGCGGGGGCTTTGCCGGTTTTCTCTCTGGTTAGGGATTGCCTCCGAGGAGACAAAATACTGAAAATTTCGGGTATACTGAACGGAACGTCCAACTACATCTTATCCAGAATGTACTTTGAGGGTATGAGCTTCGAACTGGCATTAAGAGAAGCTCAAGAGAGGGGCTTCACGGAGGCTGATCCCAGCTATGACATTGAGGGCATAGATCCCGCGTGCAAGGTTGTGATCTTGGCAAATGCGCTTATGGATAGGAACGTCAAGTTTGAGGATGTGGAGCGGATTGGAATAAGGCGGGTCACTCCTGAAGCGGTTAACTTGGCGAAGCGGGCGGGTTACGCGATTAAGTTGATTGGCACTGTTGATGAAACATTGGAGGTTGCGCCCAAATTGATTCTGGAAAATCATCCTCTCTGTGTTCACGGCACGCTGAACGCGCTGCACCTTGAGGCTGATTTAGCTGGAGAAATCACCGTTATTGGTTATGGTGCAGGGAAAGAAACGGTTTCCGCCATTATGAATGACATAATTTCAATTGTCAAAACCAGCGCCTAAGCATTCAACCTGATCTTTCTATGCCATTGCAATTGCTTCTATGGGTTTTAAGCCTATCAGCTGTTCAACCGAACTTAGTTCAGCGTCCACTTCAATGGGCTTGGCGTATTTCTCCACGACTATTTGGGGGTCTTTCAGTCCGTGTCCGGTTGTTATGCAGACAACCTTCTCATCTGGATTGATTTTCCCGGCGAGGACGAGTTTCTTTAGTCCTGCGATAGATGCGGCGCTGGCGGGTTCCACGAAGATTCCTTCTTGGCTGGCTAACAGCTTCTGGGCTTCGATGATTTCGCGGTCTGAAACGGTTTCAGCTAACCCTCCGGAATCCTTTATGGCTCTAACTGCTTTTTTCCAGTTAACCGGGGCTCCGATTCTTATGGCGGTGGCTACGGTCTCGGGG
>Ga0209636_10001931_pt1 | contig 21027 bp, 16 predicted proteins | sample DeeMarSWOR152_54_FD_187464 | JGI IMG/M metagenome (GOLD analysis project Ga0209636, IMG submission 187464) | Marine sediment microbial communities from White Oak River estuary, North Carolina - WOR-1-52-54 (SPAdes) (version 2) | ecosystem: Environmental > Aquatic > Marine > Intertidal zone >...
AAGTCTGTTTCCGATAGGAGATAACTGTGACCCTGATTCTTTAGTGGCAGCCTTTCTGCGCGAATAGTGGCGTGTGAGGGTGGGTGAGCTCAGGTTAGGCCTGCTGCGGAGACGATATCTGGTACCACCTCCTCCCTGCCGATGGCCATTATGTGTACACCATCACACATCTTCTCCGCCCGTATTCTCTTTATCATTCTGCCGGCGATCTCAATACCCTTATCAAGTGCCCTCCCTTTTGGTGCCGAGGCCATTTCATCGATCAGTTCCTGGGGCACATTGACACCGGCCACGTTCTTATTCATAAACCTGGCCATCGGGGCTGAGGTGAGCAGAATGATACCTGCCAATATCTTCACCGGAAACTGTCTGGCATAATCCATAAATTCCTTGAAATTGTCCAGGTCATAGACCGCTTGGGTTTGGATAAATTCCGCGCCTGCCTCGATCTTTTTTTCAAATTTGATGAGCTGGGGTTCGAGTGGATTGGCCTCAGGCGTAACAATGGCTCCTGCACAAAAAGATACGCCCCCATCCAAATCATTCCCCCCCATATCCTTTCCCTTTTCCAACCTCCTTATTGCCGCCAACAATTGGCTGGAATCCAGGTCAAAGACTCCCTTGGCCTCCTTATGATCACCCAAAATTACAGAGTCACCTGTAAGACAAAGCACATTGTTAATGCCTCTGCTGGCAGCGAACAGAAGATCGGCCTGGAGCGCTAACCGATTTCGATCTCGACAGGTCATCTGCAAGATCGGCTCACCACCCATCTCTTTCACTAGTAATACCCCCCCGAGGGAAGGAAATCTCATGACAGAACTCTGGTGATCGGTCACATTCATGGCATCCACCGTATCCTTTAAAAGCTCAATATGGTGGTGCATCTTCTCCAGATTTGTCCCCTTGGGTGGTGCCACCTCAGAGGTGACCACAAATTTGCCCGATTCCAGGGCCTTTTTGAATGATGAAATCATAGTCACCCTCTCAAATGATTTTTCTATCTCTCACAGAGCCCACAGACGCTGAGTTTTTGACAGGCAAAAGAGACCATCTTTGTGATCTGTGCTCGAGCGATCTCCCGCACCTTAAAATTTAAATCTACCCGGTGAGGGCTCTCCCTGATGATCTCTCGGTTTCTGCAATGTTTTCATAGAATCCAGGCGGCCCAACTCTTTCAACCGATTGTAAATCAGGGTCCAGGCACAGTCCTTTTCCGGGTCGATCTCACATTTACCATTGTTTGTGCCCCCACAGGGGCCATTGACCAGTCCCTTATGGCATGAGGTTACTGGACAGATCCCCCCTGTCTCCCCCAAGATACAGGTACCGCACTGGGTACATATCTCATCAAATTGGCCGATGCCGTTCTCCTTTCCGATGAATAAGGTATCAAGGGCGGGGACAACCATTTTTTTCACCTGCCTGGCGATGGTCTGCACCCCAAAGGCGCACGTCATGATCAACAATACATCGGCCTGATCGATCCGCTGGCCATATTCCCTTATGGCCTCTCCTGTGAGATTGTCGCATGCCACCGGTAGTACCACCGCTCCGGTGACCAACCTTCCTTGAGTTGATAGCCGCTCTTTCATGGCCTTCACTTCAGGCTCCCCTCCTGTCCGGGTCAGGGTGACGCATGTCCCGCACCCGATAATGAAAACTCTTCGCAATCCATCGAGCAGACGGTCAATCTCCTCCTCTGACTTTTGCCTGGTGATAGATCTGATCATAAATCTTCTCCTATTTCTCCTCTAGGTCGCACCTGAGGCATCTCATGGCCTCCCGGTGGATCTCTTCCTCCGTGAATCCTTTTTCCACCTCCCTGAAGTCCCTTACCCTCTCTTCCGGCTTCTCAACCTGGATCTTGATCCTCGGCCTCTCTTCCGCGGTCTCCTCATCCAGGGCCAGACCAATATCCTCTCTCATAGCCGTCTTTTCATCCACGATCTCCACCCTTCCCTTTTCTCCTTTCAGGTATTTGTCTATGGCCAGAGCAGCCCTTCTGCCTAAAGCAATAGCGTTTATGACAATACCTGGGCCTGTGGTAAAATCTCCTCCTGCAAAAACACCAGGGATATTGGTAGCCAGACTGTTTTCATCTACCACAAGGCTGCCCCACAGAGCCCTCTCAAGTTGGCTGTCCTTGGATAGAAAAGAGATGTCAGGCGCCTGGCCGATGGAAATAATGATAGTGTCAGCCTCCACCATCTGGGTCACATCCTCGTCCACACCCAGAGAGGATCGACCCTCTTCATCAAAAACGGTCATGCTGCGTACAAACTCGATGCCCGTAACCTTGCCATCCTGATGCATTATCTGTTTGGGCGCCCACATGGGATTGATAACGATCCCCTCCTCAATGGCTTCATCAATGTCTTTCTCCCATGCCGGCATCTCCTCCTTGGTCCTCCGATAGAATACTTGAACGTCCCGGGCACCCACCCTGAGGGCAGTTCTGGCCACGTCAATAGCCACATTACCTCCCCCCAAGACCACCACTTTCCCTTTCAGTTTTATATCCTTGCCGGCCCTAATGTCTGTTAAAAATTGAAGGCCATAGTAGAGACCTACCAGATCCTCTGCTTCGCCTGGGATGTCAATCCTCTTGCTGGACTGGGCTCCAGCAGCAATAAATACTGCATGATAACCTTCCTCCAAAAGGTCATTGACCGTATGTCGGGCGTCAATGGGGGAGTTATAGCGGATTTCTACGCCGCGGCTTTGGATGTGCTCCACCTCGGCCTGAATCACCTTGCGGGGGAGACGAAATTCCGGAATCGCGATTCCCAGCATTCCTCCTGCCACTGATTGGGCCTCAAAGACAGTCACCCCATATCCCATTTCAGCCAAAAAGTATGCACAGGTCAATCCTGCCGGACCACCGCCTACTACCGCCGCCTTGTAATCCTTGGTCACCGGGAACGGCTCTTTGGCCTTACCGATATGATCAAAATACCAGTCTGCGGCATAACGCTTGAGTGAACGGATGGCAACCGGTTCATCCAGCTCACCTCGCCGGCATTTTAATTCACAGGGATGGATACAGATACGCCCGCATACAGCAGGAAAGGGATTCCTCTCCCTGATGATTTCTACCGCTCTCTCATACTTGCCGCTGGCAATGGCAGCCACGTAATTGGGCACATCAATCCCGGCCGGACAGGCATGCTGGCATGCGGAGATGACCATAAAATCACACGTGGCCCCGGCACATCGGTGCTCCAGGATATGGTCCTCATATTCCTTCAGGAAATATCTGACGGTGGAAAGGGCGGGCTTAGGGGCGGTCTGTCCGAGACCGCAGAGGGAGGAGGCGATTATGGTTTCCCCTAGCTCATTGATAGTCTGAATATCCTCGATCCTGCCCTTTCCCTGCGTAATCCGGGTCAGAATCTCAAGCAGCTGGGTGGTTCCCAGCCGACAGGGAGCGCATTTTCCACAGGACTCTGACTGGGTAAAGCTCAAGAAGAAGCGGGCGATTTCTACCATGCAGTTATTTTCATCCATGACCACCATACCGCCCGAGCCCATGATCGCCCCTATACGCTGGAGGGTGTCGTAGTCGATGGGAAGATTCAGATACTGGGCAGGAACACAGCCCCCCGATGGCCCCCCCATCTGCACCGCCTTGAATTTCCTTCCCTTGGGAATGCCACCACCAATGTCAAAAATCACCTCTTTGATAGCCACCCCTATGGCAACCTCTACCAGGCCCGTATTATTCACCTTGCCAGCCAAGGAAAAGATTTTAGTCCCTTTACTCTTCTCTGTACCCACCTGAGTGTACCATTCCACGCCGTTTGTAATGATCAAGGGAATATTGGCCCAGGTCTCTACATTATTGATATTGGTGGGTCTCCCATCCAGTCCCACTTGAGCAGGAAACGGCGGTCTGGCCCTTGGCATTCCCCGCTTGCCCTCAATGGAGGCCATGAGGGCAGTTTCTTCGCCACAGACAAAGGCCCCTGCACCCATCTTCAGGTGGACATCAAAATTAAAACCGGTTCCCAAGATATTCTCCCCTAAAAGGCCCAACTCCTTCATCTGTGCTAGCGCAATAGTCAGGTGTTCAACAGCAATGGGGTATTCTTCTCGCACATAAATGTAGCCGTATTCTGCTCCAATGGCATAGGCACCGATGAGCATCCCCTCGAGGACAGCGTGGGGATCACCTTCCAGAACCGCTCGGTCCATAAAGGCCCCGGGATCCCCCTCATCTGCATTACAGACGATATATTTGGGTCGCCCCTCTGCCTGGCGGGCGAGTCTCCATTTCGTCCCTGTAGGAAAACCTGCACCACCCCTTCCTCTCAGTTTGGCCCCTGTTACTTCATCGATTACCTGCTCTGGCGTCATCCTGGAGAGGGCCTTGACAATGGCCTGATATCCACCAGTGGCAAGGTAATGCTCGATCCTCGTGGGATCGATCCTTCCGCAGTTGGCTAACACCCTTTTTACCTGTTTCTTGTAAAAGGGGATCTGACTCCGGTAGTAGATGGGATTTCCTGTCTGGGCATCCTTGTAAGCCAGGTGATCAAGCAACCGGTTTTTCTTCAGGGTGAGGGCTACGATCTCCGCCGCATCTTCCGGACTGACCTCCTGGTATTGAACTCCCAAGGGATCAATGAACATTACTGGCGCTCTGGCACACAACCCGTGGCATCCAGTGGAACGTATCTCTACCTGATCGGAGAGGCCCTGTTTTTTGATCTCCTCTTCAAGGGCAGCTCTGAGTTCAGTCGCACCATAGGCGCGACAGCCGGTCATACAGACATATACACGCGTTTTGCCCTCATCCTCTTGAGCGAGAATCTTATTGCGATACCACGCTAATTCCCCAATGGACAAAAGCCTTTTCATGCCTTTTTCTCTTCCCCCTTGTCTTTCCCGTATTGGCTCAGAACGGTGGTTACCTTTGGTGGAGATAGTTTGCCGAAATAGGCACTGTTCACCATCATTGCAGGGGCAAGGAAGCAGGTTCCGAGACAAGCCACGGTCTCAAGGGTAAATTGATAATCGGGGCTGGTCTCCCCTTCATTCAAGCCAAGCTCTTTTTTCATCAACCTCAGGATGCTTTGCCCCCCCTTGACATGGCAGGCGGTGCCACGACATACCCTAATCACATATCTTCCTTTGGGCTTCAGGGATAATCCAGAGTAAAAGGAGATTACCCCTTGTACCTGACTTGGGAATAGGTTTAGGGCCTCTGCAATGGGCTCAATGGATTCCTGGGGTATGTACCCAAATGTCTCTTGGATATCTTGCAACAGTGGGATCAAGGCCCAGATCTCAGCCTCATGTTTATCTATGATCGCCTCCAGTATTCCCCAATCTATCTCTTGTGGTTTCGTCATTTAAGATTCCTTTTCAAAAACTCTTGCTGGTTACTGGTTACGAGGTTCCAGCTCTCAGTTTTCTGTCTTTTCAAGCTTTACACGGCACTCCTTCCAGCCAGGTGAATCCGCTCTGCCGAGCTGCGTCAGCTCGATCAGCTGCATGGCATCATTATTATGAAAGCCCATTGGAATAAAAATAAGTCCCGGCCTCAAATCCTTCTTCAGCGTCACCTCTCTGGATATAGACCCGTATGGGGAAGATATCCTGGCCCTCGCTCCCTCACTGAGATTGAGTTGGGCACCATCCTCAGTGCATATCTCCACCTCTCCCTTCAGGGCAAAATCCTTTATTCGAACTGAATGGCTGGTTCTTGTACCACTTCCCAGATGGTATCGCAGGGAACCCAATATGGCGGTAAAGGGATAGGCTTCATCATAGGTCTCATCTTCCGTTGTGATAACCGGAGAAAAATGGATCGGTCCTCCCTGCCCATCAGGATGAAAAAGCTTCAGATTGCTGGACTCCTTGATCCAAGATTCTTCCCCCTCCCGTTCCAGCTCCATGTACGCGGGTACCAGGTGGCTAATTTCGTCTCTTATCTTATGGATAGAGTAATGTCTCCTTGGATAACCCATTCTGACACCCAACAGATCAAGGATTTCCCAGTCGGGCTTTGCCTCACCAGGCGGGGTAACAACAGGCTTAAAAGATTGGATTCTGCCCTCCAGGTTGGTAAAGGAGCCATCCTTCTCACTAAATGCGGCCCCTGGTAAAACCACATCTGCCAGATGGGCAGTCTCATTTTCAAGGATGTCTTGAACTACCAGGAATTCCAGATTTCTTAATGCCTTCCTGATGCGTTCGGGCTGCGGGAGGCTGCGGACAGGGTTTTCACCCATAATAAAAAGGGCCTTGAGATTTCCCTTCTCTGCCTCCTCAATCATACGAATCGCATTGAGTCCCGGATCCGGTGACAGCTTGACATCCCAAGCCTGCTCCCAGTGTTTACGCATCATATCATTATAGAGGAACTGGCGGCCCGGGAGGAAATCCGGGACCGTCCCCATATCCCATGCCCCCACCTGGTTGTTCTCCCTCGCAAGAATATAGAGACCTTTCCCCTCACCACCCAGACTTCCAGTCATGAGCGCAAGATTAAGCAGGGCATCCATGGCCAACACCCCATATCTCTGCAGGAGTATGCCGTGTCCAACAACAAATGCTACTTTTTTTCCTTCAAATAAATCCGCGGCCCTTTCAATTATCTCCCTATCAAGCCCGGTGATTCGAGAGACCCTCTCAAGATCCAGGGAAGACAGACCATCACGGTAGAGATCAAAACCTTCAGTGAACCGGCTAATGAAATCGGTATCATATGACTTCCTCTCATAAAGAACGGCTGCCAGCGCATTTATTAATTCGCAATCGCTGTGGGGCGCAAGAGGTAGCCAGAGGGAGGAGAAAGGCACTAACCCTGTTTTTCTCGGATCTGCCACTATCAAGGGGATGCCCTTCATCCTCGAGGCCCGTTTAAGGGAATACCCAACCACGGGTACCGATTGGATAGGGTTTGCCCCTATGACAAAAATCATCTCAGCCTTTTCCAGGCCAGCTATTGGGGTAATGCGACCGCCACCATCAAGCCTTTCAGTGACCAGGTTCATTACCGCCTTTCCCGACCCATAACTACCATTATCCACATTATTTGTTCCCAAAACAGCACGGGCCATTTTCTGAAAGAGGTAATTCTCCTCAAGGGTGCATTTGGATGAGCCGAGAAATGCCAAGCTTTGAGGTCCATATTTTTTCTTTGTGGAGATAAGTTGTGCTGCAACAGACTCAGTTGCCTCATCCCACGTGGCGGGTGACAATTCTCCATCTCTCCGAATCAATGGACTGGTCAATCTCTCAGAAACGTTTAAAAAGTCATGGGCAAAATGGCCTCGTACACACAGGGTGGAACGATTGACCGTTTCTTTTTCGTGTGAGGGATTTACCTCTACGATTTGACCATCAACCGATCCCATCACCAGAGAGCAACCTACACCGCAGAACCCACAGAGGGTCACTGATTCATTTTGGGGAGAACCCACATATCGGGTATTCTTAGCCATCAAAGCACCCGTAGGGCACATAGACACACAGGTACCGCAGAAGGTACAACTGGATTTCTCCAGTGGCACCTCGTGCGCTGTGGCCGGAAGGGATTTGAATCCCCTGAGATTGTAATCTATCGCGCCAACCACGACCAGTTCATGGTCTGCACGAATGCACTTGCCACAAAGGATACACTTACTGAGATCCCTAATGATGAAGGGATTTGCCTCCTCCAGACCAGTATAATGGGGCATAGGATAAAGCGCTGTCTGGCCTACACCCAGTTCGGCGGCAATCTGCCTCAGCTCGCATCTGTTTCCCTGGCTACATACGATACAGGACTCAGGGTGACTGGCTATCATCAGGCGGATAATATTTGTCCGGTGCTTTCTAATCTCCAGAGAGTCTGTCTGTATGACCATATCCGGAGCTACGGGCGTGACACATGATGCCATAATCCGCCCATTTTTTTCATCTTCCACCAGACACAGTCGACATGCACCAGCCGGTTTCAAGTGGGGGTGATGGCATAGGGTGGGTATCTTGATCCCATTTTCCATGGCCGCATTTAAGATACTGGTACCTGGAGGGCAACTGATATTCTTTCCATTAATGGTGAGGCTTATCTCTTCCAAGGAGTCTGCTCCTTCGATAAAATCGCTTCGCCGTTTTATAATTTCTTCAGTTTGGCCGCATCCAGGTAATATCTCAGTTTATCCTCAGCACCTACCGTGATGATGTGAATTCCCTGGCAAAGATCTTTCAGGCCAGATACAATCTCAGCAAAAATCTCAATGCTCGCCTTTTGTCTGTCAGGGGCCTTTGCAAGTTTTCTCACTATCCAGTCCGGCACCAATCCCGATTTAAGGTGGCGATTGAGAAACTGGGCCATTCCCGCTGTCCTCAGTATCATGACCTCTGCAATAACAGGGACCCCAAAGGTGTTAACCTGCTTCATGAATTTCTCAAACAATCCCACATCGAATATGGGTGTCGTCAAGAAGTACCCGGTGCCTATCCGTGTCATCTCCTCCATCTCCTTCATTTCCAGTTCCGGCACGTTCTTGCCCCACTTGGATTCTATCCCGGAACCAAATGTGAATTCAGCCTTGCGGGGAAGATCTTTACCATCCACTGTATGTGCTTCTCGAAGATGATCCAACACAGAGGACAGCTTTCCTGAATCCACATGAAAAAACATCATCTCTTGGAGACTGTCTCCAGTGATCCGGTAATCTTCTGTAAAAACAAGGAGATTCTCTACACCCGTTTCATGGGCACGGAGAAGATCTTTCTGTATCTGCAAACGGTTCTTTTCACGAGTCGTGGTTTGGTAGATAGCCTCAAACCTGTTCTGCTTCAGCAGCTCACAGGTCTTGACGGTATCGGTGACAATCCCTTCGATTTCCAATTCAGGCACAGTCACCCCATCCACACGGCCACGGACCAACTCCAATTTCTTTATGATTTCTTTGGGTTCCTCATCAATGGGAAGTTGTACCTCAGAGGTGACCACGAATCTTTTTTGATCAAGGGATTCTTTCAGTTTCATTTAGTCCTCCTCAATCAATTGAATATCTGCCATTGACGATTGACGATTGAAGGACTAATAAGTTCCTCTTAAAATAGGCAATCTTCAATTGACAATCGTCAATTTTCAATAATTAGATCAGACCTAACGACTTGGCCACTTCCTCCTTTAGCTGGGGCAGTGGCAGGGGTTTTGAGAAACAGAGATCTGCTCCATACTCCTTCATTTTTTTGAATTTCTCATCATCCAGATAGGCCGACAAAACTATGATTTTTGTATCCTTGGTCTCTTCATTTGTCTTGATCTTCTTACAGACATCGTATCCCTTGATATCCGGCATCATGATATCCAGTATCAAGAGATGGGGCTTAAAGTGGTTGACCTGCAGCCCAGCCTCAAAACCATCTGAGGCAGAAACAATCTCATAATCATATTCCTCCTCTTCCAATGCCTGAACAATCGTCTCCACAATGATTGCATCGTCATCTACAATGAGAATCCTTTTTCTCTCACTCTTGATCTCTTCTTCTGGAATGGGTATACCCTGCTTCCTCATAAAATCTTCCAGATCAGTTCTCTTTATTCGCCGATGCCCTCCTACGGTCTTGTAGGCATTAATATGACCAGCCTCGATCCAGTTGATAATGGTTTTAGGTGAGACATTACAATGTTTACTCGCCTGGAAAACCGTAAGAATATCATCCATAAAAGGTCCCTCCGCTAGTTTGGTATCTATAGTTTTTACATTTATTATAGTTTTTATCAGATGTCAAGTAAATTTTTTATTTAGAAAAAAATATATTTCTTGTAAAAACTGTAATCACAGTAAGAGATATAACTGCATTTATGTGCACACCAGGAGTTGAAAAGGATTTAGTAAATCTCAAGAAGTTGAGGTTTTTAAGGAAGGAATACCTGAGCTTAGGGACCTCGCCCCAATGGGGAGGCGAAAAGCTAAGGCTACGAAAACTCCTTTAACTTCAATAAGCTTTATAAATTTCGAGATACCTAATTAATGATTTTATTATGGGCATCTTCTGCACATTTTGGAAGGATGATGGTAAAGGTGGTGCCTGAAGCCAATTTACTTGATACCTGTATATTACCCCCATGCTCCCTAACAATTCCATAACATACGGATAGACCCAGGCCGACATCTTTAACGCTGTCCTTGGTGGTAAAAAAGGCATCAAATATCTTGTCCATGTCTTCCTCTCTGATCCCAGTACCACTGTCAGTTATTTCAATATAAATAGTATCTCCTTTTGCCTCAGTCTTTATACTCAGGGTTCCCCCATCTGGCATCGCATGCCTTGCATTAGAGATCATGTTGAGAAAGACCTGGCGAAGCTGATTCTTGGAGGCATAGACCTTTCCCAAATCACCAGCAAAAGAGGATGAAATGCGTATGCTGTTTTCCATTAATTGTTTTCTGACCAGAAGCAAGATCTCATCCAGTATTGTATTAACATCTGTCGGCTGTTTTTCTTCTTCATCAGGTTTTGAAAAACTGAGCATTTTGCGGAGTAAATCAGTCAGGCGCACAGTTTCAGAGAGGGCCATGTCAAGAATCTTTCTCCTCTTGCTCTCGGTGGGGATTTCTGTTTTTAGAAGTTCCAGGGTATTCATAATACCGTACAGGGGATTGTTTAATTCGTGGGCAATCTGAGAGGTCAGCTTCCCCATGGCCGCCAACTTTTCTGACTGCAACAATTTCTCCTGGGTTTCTCTCAGTTCACGCTCCATATCCAGTCTTTCTTTAAGGTCTATAAATATGCCCACTGAGGCGATCTCTCTTCCCTGAGCATCGTAAATGATCGCCGCAGAGAGGTTGCCTTCAAGGATTTCCCCATCCTGTCTTACGTAAACCATGGGATAGGAACTCAATTTGCCAACACCTCCATATTCACGGCTCCGCATCATTTTCATGACCTCTTTGGCCATTCCTTCAGGATAGATCTTTCTGATATTCATCTTACCGATAACTTCTCTGGCCTTGTATCCCAAGGCCTCCTCCGCAGCCCTGTTCCAGATGATAATATTCCCCTTCATATTTGTTGCCATGATAGCATTGGGCGAACTTACTATAATCTTATTCAAAAAATCATGGGCCTCCTTGAGCTCCTTCTCCATCTGTTTTCTTTGGGATTGATCCACGTTGATCCCTTCATACCCTAACACCTTCCCATGCTGATCATACCGCACATGACCTGTATGTAAGATAGGGATAGCTCTTCCATCCTTGCGTTTAAAATACACTTCGTAGTCAATCACCTGGCCATCTCGCTCGATCATTTCCTGGAATTCTCGACGATCCTCAGGTCTCAGATACAAATCTCTCGCGATATCAATCCTAAGAAATTCCTCTTTGCTTTTGTATCCCAACATATCCAGGAGGGCCTGGTTGGCGTTTAGAAATTTCCCTTCTTTGCTGCTGATGTAGACGCCACAACCAACATGTTCAAACAATCTTTTGTAATCCTCCGCCGAGAGCCTGAGCTTTTCTTCATCTTTTTTTCTCTGAGTAATATCTCGATATACGCTCACCTTCGATACGGTGCCGTCCACATTTTTCAAAGGAAATTCAATAAGATCGTAAGTTCGATCTAATTTCTCAACGTAGTGCTCCCAGCGAAGGGTTCCCCCAGCAAACACCTCCTTTGCCCTGCACCAGGGGCAGACCTTATCCCTCACGTTTATTATTTGATAGCACTTTTTGCCAATGCCCTGACCAAAGATACTAGTCATCGCATCATTTATATATTCCACGTTAAAATCGCCATCAATAACGTAGACCCCATCCACCATGGCTTCGAAAATAGAGGTAATTTTTTTGCTCTCACCATTGATCATAATTGTTCCCCATTTAAATTCTTTACTATTTTCTATTTTACCATGACCAATTTCCCCTGCACTCCCCCTTTCTTTTTACACTGAAAACAACCAACAGTAAACCCTATTAACTCTTCTGCGCTGTATCATTTCCCGTTGACTATATAGAAATAAGAATATAAGATAGTTAACAGATACTCCTATCTTTTCTTAACCCTATAACGACTGTAAACCATAGAGGGAGGGGATATATGGCTAATGATAAACTTATCCTGGTAGTTGACGATGATCCGGATCTGGTAGAGGCAATTGGTATGAAATTGGAGAGCAAAAACTATAGGGTGGCAAAGGCATATGACGGTATAGAGGCCTGGGACAAGATACAGGAGGAGAGACCAGATCTAATTATCCTAGACGTCATGATGCCTCGCAAAAATGGCTATGAGCTCTGTGATGAGCTTAAAAATAACCCAAAATATCAGGATATTACTGTTGTGCTCTTGACTGCTGTCGGCTCGGCCGTCACCAGTACCAGATATACTCACCAAGAGGGGATGAGTACCTTAGCAGATGACTATATACCTAAACCTATCGATCTGGATAAACTGATTTCCATGGTCGATGACTTTACCGGCCAAGCGTGAGGTCTCACATTCTCCCAGCTGCTATCCAGATAGGATTCTAGAGGATAATAAGCCCCTTTCTTTCTGCGGTGGCCATATAATGGAAAAATTGAAGATAGGGGGGCTCAAACAGAGCCTTGAGCTCTCTCAGTTTGACATGAGAGGACCAGATTCATCAGAGAAGATAGTTTTGGGGATAAGTAAACTCCTGGCCTCTAAAGAGATTAATATAGAGTTTCTCACCTACAACTCAAATAGAAATAGCTACCACCAACTCACCTTCTGCATCAACCAGGATAAATTCTCTAATACCTCGAAAATCCTTACACAAGAATGCCCCTTACCCATGGGTTGGGAGGTAAACTGCCGGGAACACGTGGGTATAATCTCTATCTTCCCACACCATTCAGGCATAGAGATATTGGCTATTGTCATGCTTTCATGGGCAGAGCAATCTATACCTATCCGCGGAATATCTACGTCGCTGTCTGCAATCTCATTTGTCACCGACTACCATGTAATAGATAAGGCCGTCAAGGTTGTGCAGGATTTGTTCCAACTGCCAGATAATCATGCACCAATAAAACCTGAGATCCTTTACTACCAGAGTACAGTGGTCAAAGGGGATTAAATCTTATGGAGACAATTGCTGTTTATCGGGAATCGCGAATCAAAACCTATGGGTTTCAAAGAGCAACTGATTTAGCGCTTATTGAATTTTCTTACCCCCTCTCTCAAATCAAATACTTAGGAGAAATCCTTTCCCAAGATGACATTCAAACCTTGAGGCCAAGATTCATAATAGCACAGGAGACAGATCATGAAATCTCTTTTGTCTTTTGCCTTCCTGTCAAAGAAGGCAGGGATTTTCATGCATCTCTGAAAAAAACTCCAAGTCCAACTCCTCACACGTATATCTATCCTGTCGGTCTTATCTTTTTCCATGGCCCACACTTTGGTGATAGGTACGGTATAGCTGACGCCACCTTCTGTACCCTTTCAAAGGCAGATATAAAGATTATGGCATCTGGCTGCTCGTCATCCTCGATCTTTTTGGTTTTGGTCCAGGATGACATAGAAAAGGCCGAGGAGGTGCTTGCGAAAACATTTGAGGTGGCAAAATGACGGCTTTAAAACAGGCTAAGGATGTGAAAAACTTTGACTGGCGTAAAAGGCTCTTTGAGTCACTATCATTTCCAACCTTGATCCTTGCTCCTGATATGAGTATTGTTGGGGCTAGCAAGAGCTTCCTCGAAAAATATAACTACACCGAGAAAGAACTGGTAGGCAAAAAGTGTTACCAGATCCTCTATCAATCGGCCAAACCATGCCCGGAGTCATCCTGCCCTCTCCTCAATGTCCTGACTGAAAAAAAAGGGACTTCTACCATCAGAAAAACCACGGGACGTGATGGAGCAGAGGTATATGAAGACAGGGTATGTTCACCTATTTTAAATGATAGGGGAGACGTGGGCTATGCAATGTTAAGTTTAAGGGATGTTACCAGGACCAAGCTCCTGGAGATAGAAATACGAAGGACCAACGATTTTCTTGAAAATATCATCGCGAGCTCTGTGGCTGCCATCATTGTTGCTGATATGCAAGGTGTCATCCTGCTCATGAATGAGAGCGCCCGCAGATTATTTGGCTATACCGACAAAGTGGCCGTTGGTAAAAGCATTGCCGAATATCTGTATACACCAGGTGGGGCAAGGAGCGTCATGAAGAAACTCCGGAGCCCTGACTACGGTGGGGTGGGTAAACTATATACTACAGAGATGACAGTAATCCATTCCTCAGGGGAAGAGATACCGGTTGAGATGAACGCCTCTATCATCTACGAGGATGGCAGGGAGGTCGGCACCATGGGTATCTATAATGACCTGAGACCAAAGATAGAGATTGAAAAGAGATTGAAAGAGGCGGAGAGGATCAAACTGGAGCAATCGAACAAAATGGCCTCGCTGGGTCATCTGGCTGCTGGTGTAGCCCACGAGATTAACAACCCCCTCAGTGGAATACTGATAGATGCCAGTTTGATCCTCGAAGAACTGGATGAAGATAGTCCCATGAGAAAACAAATACAAGATATTGTAGCTGATACTGACAGGTGTAAGGAGATTGTTAAAAACCTTCTTGCCTACTCCAGGCAGACCGAGTTCAAAAAGGAAATCTTCAATATAAATGGCGTAATAGAGCAGGCTTTCGCCTTTCTTAGAGAGCATGCCCTCCTCCAAAATATCACTATAAATAAAGAATTTTCCTCATCCATGTTAATGTGTGAGGGTGACAATAACCAGCTTATTCAGGTCCTTACCAATATGATCATAAATGCCACCCAGGCCATGGATGGCAAGGGGAATATCACCATAAGGGCCAGCAAGGATAAAACAGAGGGAAAGGTCTACATTGAAGTCAGTGATACCGGATGCGGCATCCCTGAGGAAAACGTCCCAAAAATATTCGATCCCTTTTTTACCACCAAAGAAGAAGGCAAGGGGACAGGATTGGGTCTGAGTACCGTGCATGGTATCATTGAAAAACATGGAGGAACGATTAAGGTCAAGGAGACAGGCCCTGAAGGCACAACCTTTCTCATAGAGCTGCCCTTGGTTAAGGTGACTGAAGACAGGCTTATTTAAGGGGAGAAGAAATTCTGGAATTGGGATAACGCTGAAATAATATTAATATTTTCAATAAGTGGTAGAATTTCCGAAAGGTTTTTTATGGCCCTCATAGAGGATCAGGCATACCAGCCAAAAATACTGGTTATAGATGATGAAAAACGGATCAGGCAGGGATGCTCCAAGATACTCACAAAAGAGAACTGCCTGGTTGACGTGGCTGAAAACGGAGAGACAGGGCTCAAGATGATTGCAAAGAAGTATTACGATATCATCCTTACCGATTTGATGATGCCTGGTATAGGTGGAATGGAGGTTATAGCCAAGGTTCGGGAACAACATCTTGATACGGTTGTTATTGTCATTACCGGCTTTGCAACCCTGGAACACTCCATCGAGGCAATGAAAAAGGGTGCCTTTGATTTCATACCCAAACCTTTTACACCGGACCAGCTGAGAGTCGTGGTCAGTAAGGCTGTTAAGATGACAAGAACCCTGCAAGATATTGTCACAGAAAAAACCCGCCTTAAAACACTTGTAAACTATCTGGCTGGTGGCGTACTGGTAACCGATAAAAACAAGAATATCGTACTCTATAACCCTGCCCTGCTAAGAATGTTAGCCTATGAAGGGGAGAGCCTCGATGATCAGCCACTCAGTGCCTTAACCACAGATGAAACATTGACCGGGGTTATAGATGGCATCCTTGGATTGAATCCAGGTCAGTTCAAGGTTCTGAGCGCTGAGATTATGCCAGATGATAAAGGGAAAGACCCATCTAATCAGCTATATCTTAGGGCGCAGTCGGTTCCCTTCCAGAACAGGTCGGGAGAGATACTTGGTTCAGTAACCATTATTGATGATATAACCCATCTAAGAAAATTGGATGAGATGAAGTCTGCCTTTGTAAGCATGGTCTCCCACGAGATCAGAAGCCCCCTTTCCACTATCTTGAGCCAGATCAAGATCCTTATGGACGGGCTGGCAGGTGAGTTAGGTGCTAGACAAGCTGATATACTTGGCAAGATGTCCCGGAAGATTGAGGGCCTTGTCGCACTGTCCAACGAACTCCTTGATCTTTCACGGATAGAGGCCGGATTGATAGTTCAGGATAAACAACAGGTGCAATTGATGGATATCCTCGAGAGCTTGGTGGGTTTCATGCAAGCAAGGGCAAAGGCAAAAAATATCTCGCTGAGCCTTAAAAAGGCCAATCTACCCCTTATTAAAGCAGACGGGAAGAGCATGGAGGAGGTTTTTAGCAACCTCATCACCAATGCTATCATCTACACCCCCGAAGGAGGGAAGGTAAATGTAGTGGGGGAGGTTAAGGGAGATTTTGTGGATATAAGGGTCAGTGATACCGGTTATGGCATCGCACCTGATGAGATACCCCGAATCTTTGAACGGTTTTATCGGGTAAAAACCGAAAAAACCAGAAGTATTATAGGAACAGGCCTCGGACTTCCTATCGTAAAAAGCATTGTCGAGGCCCATAACGGAACCATTAAGGTAGAAAGTAAAGAGGGGGCTGGATCCACCTTCTATATTCGCCTTCCCATATAATGAGCCTCCTATTACCCTAAGCATACGTTTAGCCTGTTAGAAAGAAAGTCTTGCTCAATTCTTTTCCCTATTATTCCTTCCGTGAAAAGCAAGTTCTTGTCACTCAATATCCCGCTTGCCTGAGCCTGCCCGCCTGCCAAGGCCTCGCGAGGCAGACGGGCAAGAGCGATGGCGGACAGGGTTGGGATGAAACTTTCGTGCTGGTAGCAGCAGACAGGATAGACAGATGACAGAACAACAAAGACCCATATCCTTTGGTGAGAGCCAGATAGAGGTGGCACCTCCCCCCCTTCCCAGGTTCAGGACGTTCGCTTCATTGCGCAATCGCAACTATCTCTGGTACTGGCTGGGGCAGATCGCTGCTTTCACTGGACTTCAAATGGGGATTATAGCCCGGGGCTGGCTAGTATGGACGATGACAGGATCAGAACTTGCTATTGGAGTAGTGAGCTTTGTCTTCGGGGTGCCTATTCTTCTTTTCACTGCCTTCGGGGGTGTTGTTGCCGACCGGGTAGTAAAGCGAAACCTGCTTATCGGCACCCAAACATTTCAGGCCCTTATTGCCCTCTCCGTTGCCACCCTCGTTGCTACTGACAGGATTGAGTTCTGGCATCTGTTGGTAGCGGCAGTTTGCGGTGGCTTCTTATTCGTTTTTAACGGTCCCGCGCGCCAGGCCATCATCCCCGAGCTGGTCAAGAAGGAGGAACTTCTTAACGCGATTGCGCTGAACTCCTCGGCAATGAACCTGACACGAATGGCCGGTCCGGTAACAGCCGGTGCTCTGATGGCTTTCATCGGCATAGCGGGAGTTTACTATTTAGTGGCGGCCAGTTATCTCGCAGCAGTGGCCGCGCTGTGCAGGGTCTCTCCATCGGGCGTTACAGAAAAAAGCCTGAACCGGCAAGAGGTGAATAGTAGATTGTCCCTGGCACGGACAATATGGATTGACCTTGCAGAGGGGTTTCACTACATGCGCCACAGTCCCCTCATCCTCTCCCTGCTCGGCATGGCGTTGATTCCACTTGCCTTGGGTCTTCCCTATTTGACCCTTCTGCCCGTGTTCGCCGACAAGGTTTTCCACGTGGGCGAATTGGGTTTCGGCATTCTGGTGACCATGGCCGGGGTGGGGGCCTTGACTGCTTCCTTGAGCATCGCCTCACTTGGCAGCTTCAGAAGAAAAGGCATGCTGCTTCTCCTTTTGGCCCTGGCCTTTGGCACCGCTCTGGCGCTATTTGGCCTGTCCCATTCCTTCCTGCCCTCCCTAGTGCTCCTCGCCGCTGTGGGTGCTGGTGGCTCCGGCTACATGGCAGTGAACAACACCCTAGTCCAGAGTAATGTACCCGAGAGATTGCTGGGGAGGGTAATGAGCATCTACATGCTCAGCTTCGCCCTTATGCCCATAGGGGCCTTGCCAGCAGGGGCTCTGGCAGAGGTTATTGGGGCCCCCATTGCTGTGGTGATGGGAGGGATATCAATCGTCTTGTTCACCCTGGCTATGGCAGTACTGCAACCGAGCGTACGGCGCTTAGAATAGAGGATACTGAAGCTGGGCAATTTCTTCGCAGGTTGCCCCTTACCAGGGCCACCCAGAAATGGAAGGGGTGCGGACTAATTTCTTCCACAACCCATTAAGATTTCCAGAGGTTTAAGTAGTGCTGGATTGGAAGAATTATTATGGGGAGCACTAAATAGTTTGCAATCCAGGCAATCAAGTAAGGGTCACGAGGTCTTTTCTGAGGTGACTGGTGAGAGGCCTTCGAAGAAAAGACCTCATGACCCTTTTCTGCTGTGATCAGATACAGTTATTGCAAACAATATTATGCTCTCGGCATTAACTATGAATCGCCTTCTTGAAAAAATCAATAGAAAGAACGCGTGCGAAAATCCAGAACCCAACTTCTGGCCTGCGATATTCTTGTTGACATATTGAGGCTGTTCCAAGAAGATGAAGAGGTTTGCAACAGGAGGAGGCACAAGCGTATGCAGCGCACAGAAAAGTATTTGAGACCTACACCGTCAATTGACTGCGACAACGAGTCCATAAAACAAAAAGCCGAGGATTTAACCAAAGGTCTGGACAAGGATGAGAACAAAGCGAAAAGCCTCTTCTACTTTGTAAGGGATGCGATCAAATATAATCCCATTCCAGTAGATTTTTCTGAAGGTTACCGGGCAAGTAAGACCTTGAAAAGAAGAGAGGGGTTTTGTGTTGAAAAGGCGTCTCTTCTTGCTGCCTTTGCCCGAGCTGTGGGCATTCCAGCCCGTCTGCACCTTGCTGACATTCGAAACCACCTTGTTTCCGAAAGATTAATGGAGGTGATGGGAACAAACCTGTTCAGCTACCATGGATATAGTGAATTGTATATCGATGGAAAGTGGGTTAAGGCTACGCCTGCCTTTGACCTGAAGATGTGCCACCAGAACCGAATTATACCTGTAGAGTTCAATGGCAAAAACGATGCCATATTCCATTCTCATAATTCAGATGGGAAATTGCATATTGAATATGTCCACGACCATGGCCATTATGAGGATATCCCGTATGATAAGATACTTGCTTCCTGGAAGCAACTCTATGGCCTGTAATTGTGGGGACATTGTCCTGGAGTCTTTTCAAAATAAATGAACAGCCGAGGCCTTGAAGGAAACATAGACCGGGCTTCCCTCTTCTAGGCCAAGCTCGATTAGGGCTCCCTTTGTTATAAGGCCTTTAAAAGAAACATCCCTTACCCTCACATCAATCTCGTAGTAAAAACCCTGATTAGTGATATTTGCAACTACTCCTGAATAATTATTTCTCATGCTTGATGAAAACTCCTCCCGGCTTATCACAATATCTTCTGGCCTGATTGCCAGATACCTTGAAGAGGGATCAACTGTTCTCCCTGTTTCAATTCTTAACCCTGACATCATTCCATGTGTTCCACTAAAAGAGGCTCTAAAAAGGTTTTTCATCCCTACAAAATCAGCAACAAAGGGAGATGCAGGTTTTTCAAAGATCTCCGTCACATCTCCTGTTTGTTCAATGCGGCCGTTATTCATCACCGCGGTTCGTCCTGCCAGGGATAGGACCTCTGCAAAATCGTGGGTCACCATCAAGAATGTAGTGCTGGAAGACTGATGAAGCCTCTTGAGCGCGTTTCTCACTTCTTCCCTAAATCCCGGGTCCAGCGCAGAAAGGGGTTCATCCAAGAGGAGCACCTTGGGATCGACCATCAAGGCCCTTGCCAGGGCAACACGTTGTTTTTCACCGCCGCTCAAGTTTCCGGGAAGACGCTGTTGCAGGTGAGAAAGGTTCACCACGTCAAGCAAGTCATCGAGCCTTTTTTCTGCTTGTGTCTTGTCGATCCGGTGAAAGTGCAGGCCATAGGTGATATTCTCCAGGACGGTAAGGTGAGGAAACAGGGCATAGTCCTGATAGACAATGCTGACACCCCGTCTTTCAGGGGACAATGTGGTAATGTCCCTTTCTCCAATGAAAATGGTGCCACTCTTTACAGGAACCAGACCGGCTATGGCTTCCAGAAGGACTGTCTTGCCTGCCCCGGTAGGTCCCATAAGAATAAAAAAATCGTTCTCCTCTATGCGCAGATTGATATCACGCAGATTAAATCCCGGCAGGCTTATATTGAGGTCTTTTACTCTTATCACGTTTCTCTCGTTTTGCGTAAGGTAAGAACTCTAAGTATCAGGAACAGGGTGAGGCAGACAGAAACCAGCCAAACTGCAACTGGCTGGGAATATTTCAGCCCGTAGGCCTCGAAACGTTCATAGATCAGCACCGGCGCGATCATGGGATGGTAGGCAACGATTACCACCGCTCCGAATTCGCTGATCGCGCGGGCACAGCACATGATAATACCGATAAGCATGCTGCGCCTTGCAAGGGGAAGGGTGATGCGGAAGAAGGTGCTGAACATGGAAGCCCCGAGGCTCCGCGATACTTTTTCCAGCCTGGGAGAAATATTTTCAAAACCGTCTTTTGCAGCATTGAGATAGAAGGGTAGCCCGACAAAGGTTAACACGATCACGATACCGGTTACGCTCCCCATAACCCGTATCCCCAGTTCAGCGAAAACTTGACCGATCCAGTGACTTTTCCCTGCCACACTGAGGATTGCAATGCCTACCACGGGGTGGGGAATGACGATGGGAAGATCAATGATGCCCTCTACCAATCGTTTGCCCCTGAATTCACTTCGGGCCAGCAGATAGGCAAGGGGCGTCCCAAAGATAAAGGAAATCAGTGCGGCTAAGCCGGCTGTATAAATACTCAGCCAGATTGACCGGACAACATCTTTATCCTGTATTGTCTCCATGAGCATGCCCAGAGACGGGGCGCTCATCAACTGGATCAAGGGAAGCAGGATGAAGGCCATGATCACGACACCGCACGAGATGGTAATCCAGAAAA
>Ga0209636_10001933_pt1 | contig 21019 bp, 27 predicted proteins | sample DeeMarSWOR152_54_FD_187464 | JGI IMG/M metagenome (GOLD analysis project Ga0209636, IMG submission 187464) | Marine sediment microbial communities from White Oak River estuary, North Carolina - WOR-1-52-54 (SPAdes) (version 2) | ecosystem: Environmental > Aquatic > Marine > Intertidal zone >...
TTTTTATTTTATGATTGGTGTTTTTTATAAAGATCATGGCACAAAAAAAGACATAGAAGCATTTTATCAAGAAGCTGTTAAATACGTAAATAAATCAGAAAGAGGTGTAATAAAAAAACAGCTAGAAGAAGGATTTGGTCAAAAGATTGAAGTGACAGAAGGAAGTTTGGAAGATAAATTAAGAAAATTAAAAGATGTTAAAGACTCTTTTCTTAGAGATGAATTAAAGATTGTTAAAGAAAAATTAATTGCGAGATTTGCAGAAAGTGAACTTACTAAAGAAGAAGAGTATTGTAAATTTATTTTTGAGCAACTAAAAGCACAAAAAGTTCTCAAAGGAACTTATATTGAAAACATTGTAAAAGTTGGTTCAATAGCTTTTTCTTTTGAATCTGAATTATCCCTGCAATCAGCTGTTGGCTTGAGAGAAACATATATTTTTTTAAAATCAACACCAATGTCTGGTAAAGCAAAAAAAGATATTGCAGATTTTAAAAAATTTAAGATTAAAATTAATGAATATATAGAATCTCAAAAAGAACTGCACTATCCAGATTTTAAAGATTATGTTTTATCAGAACTTCCAGATAATCTTAGTAAGTGTAGAAAGGGTTATATTTTAGGGTTTTTCGAAGCAATATATGGAATTAGTGAAATGAGAGATAATTCAAGTTAATTATCTTATGGTTTTTTCATCCTTCTAAACAAAGTAGCTATGTTTCCCTTTGTTAATTTATTAAAGGTAATTTCTCCTATGTGTTTTATCGAAACTGTAATCCATCTTGCACCATCAAATATTTTTGTAGTTGCTTTTGGTGGGATATTTCTTAATTGGACAACTTTACCCCAGCCGTAAACTTTAAAGACAAGATTTCTACTCTTATCATATACTTTGACAACAGGAGATAATGGGTGATATGCTTCATCAACATATGTCTTTTTACGAAATAAAAACAGCAAATAAGCAATCAAACTTAAACCAAAAAACAAGAACGGATATCTTAATGGTAATTTAAAATAACTAAATAGTAATATACCTGCTACTCCTACTGTTCTTCCAAAATTAAGCATATATTCTCTTGTTATCATACTTATTGATTTGTCTTCAATCTTATCTAAAACAACTGCAAAAAAGAAAGGATAAGTTATTGTAGAAATCAGACTAACAGAAGCAGTTATTATGAACCATTTAATTAAAGAATCTGCATAAACCAAGCTTAATGTAGCTAAAGATAATAAAAGCAGTAAAGGAAAAAAGAATTTAAGTCTTTTATGCTGCCTATCTGAGAATCTTGTAACAATAAGAGTTGCTATTACACCAACTAAGCCTAAATAAACTAAATAACTTCCAAATGAAAGTTCATCTTTTATGAAAAACAAGGTATACAATGGTATTAATATTAAACCTGCTTCCCATATTCCTTGCAAAAATTTCAAAGTGCGCATTCCTTTTGCTTTATGAAAGATACCAGAGAAATAATAGTTAATATCTAATTTAGGAAGTTTTAGTGTTTTATATAGCAAGATAACAACAAGAATAAAACTTAATGATGCTAAAACAGAATATCCAAGCTTTGTTATGATAAAAGCACTTGTTAGAGGTATAAAAGAATTTAAGATAGGACCAACAATAATAAAATGGCCTGCTGATGTTGCTCTGTTCATACTATGAGAAAATGTAAAATATCTTATGTTATAAGGAGTCCAAAAAAAGAAGATTATTAAGCCTTTTAAAAAGAAATAAATGTACATTAAGATTATATCTGGTTTTACAAAGAAAATAAACAGACTGATAAAATTTATAATAAAAGCAACAAACATAAATTTTCTTGTTATAAGTTTTTTAGCAAAAAAGAGAAGTGGAAGAGGTGTTAGAAAGCAAATCAAATATCCTGATGCTAACTCTATATGAGAGAAATGTCTTATAAGATAAGGCAAAATCATAGAAAAAGCTAATATGTCAAACGCGATGAATAATTTCTGAATTGTAAATATTGATTGAGATTCGAGTATCAAATCTTTGATTTCTACCATAGGAGATTTTTGAGGAGATTAATTTATAAATATTATGGCTTTAAAAAACTGTGTAGCCTAATGACATATGTCACTATCTATTTTTATATCAAATATAATTAATCTCTTCTATGAATAAAGAAGAGATAAGAAAAGAATTTTTCAAACTAAGGATTAAAGACCATTCTTATTCTCAGTGTAAGAAGATACTAAAATGTAAATATAGTTACGAAACAACAATCAGAACTCTTAAAAGATAGAATAAAAAACTGAATGAAGGTAATTGGGATCTGAAGGACTCCTCTAGAAGACCAAGAACCATCCATTATAAGACGAATCCAGAAATAGAAGAGAAGATAATATCCCTAAGGAAGAAAACCGGTTGGGGAGAAAACAAAATAGCTGATTTTGTTGATATAGGACACACAACAATTAATAAAATTCTAAATAAGTATAATCTTTGTAGCGAAACTAAATTAAAAAATAAGAGAATAAAGTATATAAGATGGCAAAGGAAACATCCTAATTCTCTTTGGCAAGTAGACCATAGCGACCAAAAAGTAGAAGGAAAATGGTGTTTATCGGTAATAGATGATTGCTCAAGATATAGCTTGGCTTTAATCCCACTTAATAGAGTTACAACATCCGTAGTTACTAAAATACTAGATGATCTAATTAACGTTCACGGAAAACCAAGAGAGATTTTGACTGACAATGGAGGAGCGTATGGTCTTAACAGCAAACATAGTAAGTTTGATGTGTGGTGTAGGAGAAGAGGAATCAATCATATAAGAACTGCCATACATAGCCCACAAACAGCAGGGAAAGTAGAGAGATTGTTTCAAACTTTAAAAAATGAGTTTAAGTTCTGCGATAGTGATATAGAGTTATTTAGAATGAGGTATAATCACTTTAGGCCTCATACAAGTCTAGAAAAGAAAGCTCCTGCTGATATTTACTTCTCATTTGAGCGATTATTTTGACTGGTGACATATGTCTCTGGGGAACACATCTTTAAAAAACCAAACACTTATATAAGATTAGGCTAATAAATAAAAAAATCATTAAAAATGAGCCCTTCGCTTGTTTTCGATGAAGGAGTTGATAATATGCCAGTAAAAAAAGGAGACAAAGTAAAAGTTGAATATGAAGGTAAATTAGATGATGGGACGGTTTTTGATAGTTCTGAAAGGCATAGTAAACCATTAGAATTTGAAGTTGGTGCTGGAAAAGTATTACCTAAATTTGAAAATGCATTGATAGGAATGGAAAAAGGAGAAGAAAAAGAAATCAAACTTGAACCAGCTGAAGCATATGGTGATACTAATCCTCAATTAATTAAGGAAATACCAAGAGACAGATTACCAACAGACAAAGAAATAAAACCTGGAATGATGCTAGCAATTGGTTTACCAGACGGAAGACAAGTACCTGCAAGAATAATAGAAGTAGGAGATAAAGAAGTAACTCTTGACTTAAATCATCCTTTAGCTGGAAAAAATTTAAATTTTAAGATAAAAATAGTAGATATTTCTTAATTTTTTATTATTTCTTTATATTAAAAAAATTATCTAACTAAAGAGTATCCTAGGCCTACTAATATTATGAAGATTACCCACTTTAGCCAGCTGTATAATTTTACATTATATTGTTTGTCAAGGAATTTTCTAACCTGGGGTATGATAAATACACCACCAACCAAAAGAAGTAATCCTCCTAGAATATCTCCAACAATAATGCTAATTAGACCGTAGAGAATAAAGACTACTCCTAATACCAATTCTACTATTTTCATAATATCAGTTTTAGGTTTTTCTGCCATTATATCACCTTTTTTATATTATCTAGAAGTTTATATATATAAAAGTTACTCTTGTTTTAAAGAGAGTAGTTGCCTATAAAGGTTGTGTTTTAATAGGCTTTGCACATAAACTAAATTCTGCACATAAATAAAAGTCTTTACACATTAATAAAAAAAGAATAATCCTCTCATAATTTATAAACTTTAAAAAAGTAATTTTATTGTTACTGAGGCCTTAACCATCCAGTTTCTTCACTAATAAGGTTTCCATCTGGATCAATCTCTTGATATACAATTTTATCAAACTCCCTGTCTCCATCTTCACTTACATAGGTAGTCATAGTGTGAGTTACTTCATTTGGATGGTATGTTCTGGATTGTAATGCATATCTAGTAAGGTTTCCACCCCTATAATGTTCAACTTCTACTTTTTCACTTTGTTTTATATTTGATCCATTAAAATATTCTATATCTGAATAATGTTCATTGCTTTCAAAATTATCCCCAGATTCAAAATTAGAAATTGAGTGGGATTTCACCTCAGTTGGAAGTCTGCATGGCGCTCTTTGTAATACAGTCCATTCTATTGTAGAATTTGGTTGGCTAAGTGCAGGTTCATTCCTCCATTGCTCGTGATAAAAATAATTGTCAAAAATATCATCAGTATATGAAGCAGTTTTTACAATAAGCCCATGAGTACCTTCTTCCTCTTGAAAAACCTCATAACTCCCTTCTTCTTTTGAGACAGAACCTGTAATTGTGGAATCTCCCCACTTTCCTTTTATGGTAAAGGGGAAAGTTCTAACAAAACCCTCATTAGTGCCTTCTATTAAATCTAAAAGTGATACATCCTTCAAAAGATAACCAAATAAAGTTCCATTCCTTTGTTTTACTACTCTTTTTGCTAACCCTTCAATTGAATCATATACTGGATCACTAAAATCTCTTGCGCTAATTCCTGCAGAACCCCATTTACCATTTTTCTGATATACAAATATAGAATGCGCATCTAATGAATTATCTGAATTCTTCCAATTTACACTTAATGTATAAGGAAGATAGCCGTCATCTTTAAGCATTGCAGCAACAGCAATTGAGCCATCTCTACATACTCCTCTCTTTCTATTAAATGTTTTTCTAAAACTCTGGCAGCTAGCACCATTTAAAGGTGTAGCTCTTCCACCAACATCTTCAGAGGCATAATCAATCTCATAATTTATATAATCCTGCGCTTCTTCAGGGGTACTTATCATATCAACTACTTCTTCTAGTGTTAAGTCTCTATAAGGGCTTGGATCAAAGAAATCACAAATCTCATCAAAATCAGGAAAATCACATCCACCTAATGTAAGAACACCTATTAGAGTAACTCTTGCACCTAAAGATTTCACGCTTTTAGCTATATTACTTGCTTTTTGTCCAATATAGTTTATAATGCTCATATAATTTCTAATAAATATTAACTTTATAAAGATTTCTATTTTTGCTACTTTATAGTAGTATTATAATTAATAGAAATGCTTGAACTTGGAATTGATTGATTTTTAAAAATGTGCAGACATACCAATTGCACATAATTAGGTATTATAAAAGTGCAAACCTGTTTTAATAATAATATTTTTATATTATTTATCAAAACTGAATGATTCTATGGAAGATTATAAAGAATTTATAGATTTTTTAGTTGGTTTAGCTTCTGGTGAATTTGATCCTGAACATTTATATAGGATGGGTTATCCAATAGAGTATAGTCTAGTCAAAGAAACTAGTGAGTTTATTAAAGAAAGAGTATTATTAGAAGCTCATGGTTCTTTGCCTCTTTTTGATAATTCTGCAACACCAATTATGCAAATAGGTATTTGTAGTGATTCTTACGGTACTGGAAATGCATATATTCCTACATATGAAGCTAGTCCTTTGCTTACACAATTTTTTAGAGAAAGTATTGATTTAAAACAGCTTCATAAAGAATTTCAGGATTCGGCTGAGCTTCCACCTTTGCTTAAGATGTTAGCTGAATCAGGAGTAAATGTTGCTGCATGCTCTTTAGGCTCAGAAGCTTGGATTGTAATTGCACAAATAGGAAAAAGCTTACCAGGTTATGCAGCAATTACGTATGAAAGGGATGGTGAAGAAAAACATGTTCCTAAAGATATTGGTGAGCTTATTCGTATGCATTAGTTTTATTTAAACTTCCCTTTTAACTTGTTCTCAACTGCTTTAGGAACAAAATCTGCTACATTGCCTTTAAGCATTGCAACTTCTTTTACAATTGAACTGCTTAAGAAAGAGTATTTCTGGCTTGTCATTACAAATATTGTATCAATATCTTTATTTTGTTTTCTGTTCATGTGAGCCATTTGAAATTCAGACTCAAAATCGCTTATCGCTCTTAATCCTTTTATTATAACATTGCAGTTCTTATTTTTCACAAAATTAACTAATAAGCCATCAAATGCTTCAACTTCAACATTCATGCCTTTTGTTGCTTCTTTAATCATATCTACTCTTTCTTCTGCTGTAAATAATGATTCTTTAGATGAAGCTACAGCTATTACTAGATTATCGAATATCTTTAAACTTCTTTCAATTACATCTATATGTCCATTAGTTATTGGATCAAATGTACCAGCATATACTGCTGTTTTTGCCATATTGAGATTAGAATTCTTTAACTTTATAATCTTTTTGTTTTTTCCCAAATCTCAAGCACTTGTTTTTTAGTATTTTCTAAATTGCTGTTGTTATCTATTACAAAATTAGCTTTCTTAAGCAAAAGTTCTTGAGGCATTTGGTATTTAAGAATGTGCTGATGCTCATCTTTAGTTTTGCGTTTTACAACAATTATTTTGTTGCAAAACTTGTTTAATTTCATCTCAAACAATAAAGCTGCTTCGATAATAGTATTAGAATTATTAATCATATTTCTTATTTTGTTTGTCATCACAGGATGCATGATTGAATTTAATTTTTTGAGTTTATCTGGATTTGAAAAAACAATATTACTTAATTTTTCTCTATTAATGCTAAGATCTTGATTAAGGATTTGTTTTCCAAATGCTTGTATTACTTTTTCATAACATTCATTTTGTAATATTTCATGACCTATTTTATCTGCATCAATTATTGTTGCGCCTAGTTTTTTGAACATATTAGCAACTGTAGATTTTCCACTTCCTATGTTGCCTGTTAATCCTATTATCATTTTTATGTATTTAAATGAACTAGTATTTAAGTATTTTAGCAAAATTTATTAACTGTTTTGGATAAATTAGAATTATGTCATGGGTGTTATTTTCAATTTTAGCAGTGATTGTTTGGGCAGTTGTGAATACAATAGACAAATATATTCTTACAAAATTGATTAAAAAACCAATTATTCCTGTTATTTTTGTTGGTGTAATTGGTTTAATAGGAAGTGTTTTTGTTTATTTTATTCGTGGTTTTTCTGAATTATCTTATGTTAATATAGGTTTAGCAATTGTAGCTGGAATTTTTTATATTTTAATGACTATATTTTATTTCAAAGCAGTCAAGATTGAGGAAATATCCCGTGTTATTCCTTTGTTTCATTTAACTCCTTTATTTGTGTTGATTCTTGCTTTAATTTTTTTAGGAGAGATTTTTACTCCTATAAAATATTTAGGTATTTTCTTATTGATGATAGGCGCGATCTTAATTTCTTCTAAATGGCCTCTGAAAATTAATTTTGGAAGGGCTTTTTGGTTTATGGTGCTTTCATCATTTACATTATCAATTAATGCTGTAATTACAAAATATTTGCTTAATTTTGCTGATTTTTGGACAATATTTTCATACATAAGAATTGGAACATTTATTGCTGTAATTCCTTTGTTTTATATCAATTATAAGGATATTATGTCTTTAGCAAAAAGACCGCTTGGTTTTGTTGTATTAACCGAATCTTTAAATTTAGTTGCTGTTTTATTCATTACAATCGCAATGTCAATTGGTTTTGTAACTTTAGTAAATGCTTTATCTGCAACACCGCCTTTTTTTGTTTTGGTTTTTACTGTAATGTTAAGTATTTTTTATCCTAAGATATTGAAAGAAGAAATTAGTAAAAAAACAGTATTGATGAAATTGATTGCTATAATTCTAATGTTTATTGGTGTTGTTTTGATAATTTAGGAAGATTTATATATTCTTTTTTCTAATTTTTATTTATGACTTTAAAATCGTTAGCAAAAAAAATCAAGGTTTGCAAAAAATGCAGATTATGGAAAAATAGGATTAATGCTGTTCCTGGCGAAGGTAGTTCTAGAGCAAAGATAATGTTTATAGGAGAAAGTCCAGGGCGTAAAGAAGATGAAACAGGAAAACCATTTATGGGAATGGCTGGTGTTTTTCTTGATTCTTTGTTTAAGAAATACAAAATAAAAAGAAAAAATATTTTTATTACTTCTGTTGTTAAGTGCAGGCCTCCTGGAAATAGAAATCCTAAAACAGATGAAATAAATACCTGTGTTAAAGCTTATTTGTATAAGCAGATAAATACAGTTAAACCTAAAACAATTGTTTTGCTTGGAAATATTGCTTTGAAAACTTTATTGAATGAGAAAAAGATGAGTGAAGTTCATGGAAAAATATTTATAAAAAACAAAATAAAATATATTCCTACATTTCATCCTGCTGCTGGGATGAGATTTCCTAAGATTAGGAAAATGATGATAGAGGATTTTAAGAAAATATGATAACTGGCTTTATTTTTAGTTTATTTGGTAGGAAATGTCCTTTAGGAAAGGTTTGTCTATTTAAAAGAATCTGTCCTTATGGTGAAAGGAAATAGGAGGTTAAGATGGTAAAAGAAAAAATTAAAAAATTAAGATTTGAGATGAGAAAAGCAATGGTTACTAGCATAGTTGCTGCTTTTGGTGTAATGATTGCTTTGGTTTGGAATAATGTTATTAGAGAATATGTTAATAAAATAGTAGCTGCTTTGAACATTCCTGAGTCAGCTGCTTACTATCATTTAATTTCTGCTATAATTGTTACAGTTATTTGTGTTATTGGTATTGTGATAGTAGGAAGATTCAGTGTTCAAGAAGAGAAATAATTAAATATTACAAAAATAAAATAATTAAAATGCCATTATATGCTCAAAAAAAGGGTGAAAAACCTAAGGAAATATTTAGATGGATTCATCATCCTGAATTTGAGTTTAAAGATCTTCTTCAAGTTTTAATTGGAGCTTCTATTTTAGCTATCCCTGTTGGGTTTACAGAGGAAACATGGGAATTAGGAGCAACATTGCCTTTTTTAAACGTGTTTTTCTTATTTATTATTACAGTTTTATTTATATCAGCATTTGTTTATTACCACTATTATGCAGAACATGGATTACAAAAACATTTTGGTGAATTTGTTAAGAGAGTTTTTTCAACATATGTTGCTTCTTTTATAGTTGTTGCTCTTTTGATGACAACAATCCAAAGAACTCCTTGGTTCACAGATTTTGTTTTAGCTTTAAAAAGGATTATAATAGTAACATTTCCATCTTCAATGAGCGCAGTTGTTGCTGATATTTTGAAATAATTCTTTTATTTCTCTCTATTTTTATGCTTCCAAATCTTTGAAAATCCTTTTTTAGCTGCTTTGAACGTCTCTCTTTGCAAAGTAAAGAATTGCTTTTCAGGAATTAAAACAATTTTAGAGGTATGGTTTGCAAAACTGTAAAGGTTTGTAAAAAAAGAAAAAAATCTCAAGGTTTTCATCCTTTTTATTACATCATTTACTTCTCTCGCTTTTGGCTCAATTATTCTTGATATTAAAGGAATACATGATGCCCTTAAAATAAATGAAGCGAGGAATATATATTTAAGTGAAGGAAGAAGGTTCATTAAAGGCAAATGAGTATTATTTTTTATAAAAACAGCTAAAAAACCGCCAATAATCGGCCCTAATCCAGATATAAGTCCAGTAGATGATGTAAAGGCAGAAAGATAATAGGCATCGTTCTTTCTTGGTGCTGATTTGAATAATACTTGGCTGACAGCAATATCAACTCCTGCAAAAGATGCTCCGCTTACCAAGAATATTAGAAATAAGAATAAATAATTAGTCTGATTAATAAATATAAACCAAAAAGGTGTAAGGCTTACAATTGTTGCAGTAACAATTAAAGTCGGTTTTGCTCCAAATTTATCAGCAATAACTCTCCATATGTTTAGCCCGTAAATTCTAGATAAGGTATCAACAATTAAAAGAATAGAAACTAAAAAAAAACTTAGGGCTAGATCATCCAGCATAAATACAATAAAAAAAGGCGAAGCAATGTTGATAGCAAAACCCCATAATAATCCAAAGTATAAAAGAGGCCTGAAATTTGTGTCTATAAAAGAAAGTTTTAATCTGTTGAAAAATTTAATTGGATTGATTGCTTTTATCTTTTGCTTTTTCTCTGGGATATTAATCAGGTAAAACAATGCAATAAATCCAAGGGTTGTTGCAAATAGAAACAGATAACCATATGTTTTAGGTCCGTCAAATTTGTCTAAAAAATAAGCTCCACCTAAATAAGCAACCATTCCTCCTATGCTTGCATATATATTTCTTTTTCCCAGAAAACGGCCTAGTCTTCTGATTAGGACTAGGTCTTTCATCCAACTTAATAATGAAAGATTTCCTATTGCATTTAAAAAGTTTGATAAGATTAAAACTATAATCAAAATAATGATAGGGGTTTTTTCTTTTATAAATCCAAAAGCCATTAATATTACAATAACCCATGCAAACCTACCTAAAAATAAACTAATTAATGTTGTGTATTTTTTAGTGCCTGTTGATTCTAAAATAAAAGCAGAGAACAATTGTATCAGGTTAGCAAATAGAGGGATAGCCATTAATATACCTAGTTGAAAATTGTCTGCTCCAAGAGCTAGTGCAAAACCTACAAGGAAGATTCCTGTTAATAAGGTAGTGTTAGCAAAAGAAAAAGCTCCTTCTACATACAATTTATTTTTGAATTCTCTGAAACGTTTTTTAAGCTCCATCTTTACTTATGACTTACATATAATTCTCCTTCAGAAGTAGCAGTAATATATTTAGCCATAATTTCAGGTTTTTTACCAGGCTTTTTTAAAATTATTTCAATTGAATTATTTATTACTTTGATAACATTATAACTATTTGGTATATTGGCTCTTAATTTTACAGCAGAAGCTGAACCAGCATTCACTATCGCCACATTATTTACAAGCCATGAATGCGGTACATGCTTATGGCCACATAAAACAAGATCAACGCCTGTATCTACAAAAGCTTGAAGAACTGTTCCAGCATCAGTTATCGCAGAACGTTCTCTTCCTGTTTTTGGAACAGGAACAAGATGATGGTGCATTGCAACAACTTTCAAATTTTCTTTTGGCATCTTATTAAGTTCTTCTATTAACCATCTAAGTTTGCCTCTGCCAATAGTTCCTTCATCAAGGTCAGGGACAGTTGTGTCAACTCCTATCATATTCATCCCTGGTAATTTCATAGAAGTATTTCCATGACCAAAATATTCATCAAAATAGTCATAACCGCAATATCTTGAATCGTGATTTCCAGGAATAATTAAAGTAGGTGATTTAATTTTTGATAAATATTTTTTTGCTAATTTATATTCTGCTTTAAAGCCAAACATTGTCAAATCTCCTGCAACTACAACAACATCTGGTTTTAATTTGTTTATTTCTGTAATACAAGAAGTAAGTTTTTCAGGCTTAAAGCCAGTTTTGCCAGCTCTTGTTTTGCTACAGTGCAAATCAGAAATATGAGCTATTGTTACCATAATTAGTATATTTAAGATTAGACTTTTTAAATTTTTTTATTTAATATAAAGAAAGATATTTTAAATTATTTTTTATATTTCTTCTTGAGATATTCCATATCTTTCTCCATCTTTGTTTTTGTTTGTTTATCTTTTGTTATATTTCTCAATTGATTTAATCTTCTTATTATTGTCGCATATCCATCTTTCTTTACTGCTGCATTTAAAATTCTGCGTCTTGTTGAATCTGCCTGGGTCTTTTTCCAGCCGTATAATCCGCCTGGAGCTACTCTTGCCCATTTCCTTGGTTTTCTTGGCATTTTATCACCTTGTTTTTTTATTATGCCTTCATATATTTAAAATTATCCTTGTAATATACATAATCATCGAAATTTTTTTAAATGATTAAATATTAATTCCTATTATGGATCCAATATTATCACTAGTCATTGTACTGGTTTTTGCGTTATTTCTAGGAGAATTGATACATCTCCTGCGCCTGCCTCGTGTATTGGGTTATATACTCAGCGGATTTTTACTGGCTGGTATTGGTTTTGCTGAACCAGGAGAAGTTATTGGTTTTCTTAAGGATTTGGGCGTTGTATTTTTGTTCTTTTTTGTTGGTTTAGGCATTGATATAAAATCTTTAAAAAGAAAATTAGGAAGAAGTGTTAGGCTTGGTTTTTGGACTACATTAGTATCTTTTATTGCAGGTATTATATTTTCTTTAGTAATTGGACTTGATTTTTTTACTGCATTTATTATAGGTATCTGCGCATCTGTAAGTGCGCAGGCAGTTGTTGCAATGGTTCTAGATGAAACTGGTTTGCTTAAACGCAGACTTGGTCTTGATATTATTGATGCAGGTATTGTAGCTGATATTATGCAGTTAGTTGGGATTAGTATTCTTTTTAGTTTTTTGCCAGTAGTTGCTCAATTTTCATTATCAAGACTTTTACTTAATTGGCTCATTTTATTCGGAGCAATATTTTTAGTTAAGTTGTTATTGTTTCCTCTTTTTGCAAGAGTTCTTGAAAAAGAAAAAGAAAGCAGGATTACGTTTTTTTTAGGGGGAATAATTTTAGCTTCTGTCATGGGATATTTAGCTGAAGTTTTAGGTATTGGTTCTATTATAGGTGCATTGTTTGCAGGTGCAGTTATCCGGCATTTTTTTGACCGTAAGATTGTTAATATGCTGGCTCATGATTTTAGATTAATTGGATTTGGTTTTCTTATTCCGGTATTATTTGTCTGGACTGGTTATGAATCTTCTATACTTGGTGTTGGAGAAAATATTTTATTTGGTGTGATTTTAGCAGTCATTACAATAGTAGGCAATATAATAGGAGCAGCTATTGCGCTGCGCAAAACTGCCTGGCGCCAGAAAATGCTAGGAGGTGTTGGACTTGCAGCCAAAGGTGATGTTGAGATAATCTTAGCGACAGTTATGCTAGAAACAGGGGTCATTGGTGCTGGTATTTTTTCAATGATAATAATGATGAGTGTTACTACAATGGTTTTATCACCTGCATTGTTTTATATTGTGGCCCATAAATAGTTTAAATAGAAAGCATTATAAATATTAAATTCTGAGTTATATGAGAAATGAAAAAAACACCTATAAGAAGAGCTGTTGAAACTTCTATAATAACTGCATTTACAATAGCTACTGCATTTATTTGGAGAGATGTAATAATTGATTTTATTAGAACAATTGTTCCTCCAAGTGAAACTATATTTTATGAATTCTTGACAGCTATTGTGGCAACTATTATATTAGCAGTTGCAATCTATTTTATTTTAAAAGCAGAATCTGAAGCAGCGTATGTGATCAAGAGGATCAGGAAGAAATAAAAAATGGTTTTAAAATATATTATTCTAGGTTTTTTTGTAAAAATAATAACTGGTTTTGATGATGCTATAACTCATATCCCTGTTATAGCTAGTCTAACAAAAACAAAAATAGGAAAGATTGCTTTTTCAATTGGGACTTTAATTGCTATAATTTTAGCTATTATCACCTCAATAGTTTTTTCAACTGTTCTTAAAATAACTCCTTATTATAGATATATAGCTGCAGGTTTAGTTTTTGGATTAGCAATCGCTATTTACTTTGATGTTTTAGTCCATAGACCGCGAACAAAAGCTGAAAAAAGATTACTAAAATTCCAAAAAATTTCTGTCAAAAGATTTACTCAACTTGTTGGCATTGGTTTTATTGCGTCCTTTGCTACTGTGCTAGATGACATAATTGCTTATTCGCCTTTATTTTTAAGAGATTCCATTACTAGAATTTATGTTATTGTAGGAATATTAACTGCAACTATCTTAGAAATAATTTTAGTTATATATTTTGCAGAAAAAATATCTAAAATAAAATATAAAGAAGAGATTGCCGGTATAGGTCTTGTCTTATTAGGAATCTTAATATTAATTGGAATTATATAGTAAAATGATATTGATCAATATCCTGCTATTTATTACTGGACTGATTTTTTAATTGTTTTTAACAGCATAAAAACCTAAGGAAATATTTTTCTTAGAAATCTTATATTATCTTTTATTATTTTTAACTGTTCTTCTTTAGGAACGTTCATTGCTCCTTCCACCGAGAGAATGTCATGATATTCTTTGATTATTTGTTTTAAGAAATCTTCAATATAACCTTTTGGTGTTTGTGTTTGAGCAAAAGGAACATGGGTTTTTGCTTTGCTGTGACCGCTGATATGAACATGGAACACTTTATGTTTGAATTCATGAAAGTATTTTAGAGGTCTTTCTTCGCCATGTGTATATGCATGAATTATATCAAAGGTTATTCCCAAGTTAGGAGAACCAACTGAATCTATTATTCTTAGCAATTGTTCTGGTTCTTTTACAAACTCTTTTGGTTTTTCTTCCATGCATTCTATTGAGATTTTGATGTTGTTTTTTTCTGCTAGTTTTACTGCTTTTTTGAAAACACCTATCATCCAGCCCCAGCATTTTTCTATCTGAGGTTGTTTTTCAACAGCCCCTGGATGACAGTTTACTAAAGGAAAATTAAGTTTTTTTGCTAGTTTTACTGAATCAATTAGTTTTTGCATCGATTCTCTTCTTAGTTTTGGATCAAATGAGCAGATATTAAGCCTATAAATATCTTTTACTGCGATGTTTTTAATTGAGGTATGAACAACCCCTTTTAGTTTTGTTTTCTTAAGTGCCTGTTTTATTTTTTAAAGAAGTTTGACCTAATTTTATTCTATGAAATAGATTTTGCTGCCAGAGTTCAACTGCATCATAACCTGCTTGTTGTATCAGTTCTATTGCTTTATGTGTCTTAAATTGTGATAGAGTATGGTCTGATGTTGCTATTGGGTTTTTCATAAATTGAATAATAATTATTAGGTATTTAAAATTTATCCAACATTTTTCTAGCATGCTCAAAAATGTAAAGCATTTTTGGCAAACCGGAAATTCCAAAGGAATTTCCCAGTTGAACTAAATCAGAAGAAAAATGTTGGAGCCTCTGCGTTTCCACGCCTTCCAGCCTTCTCAACTGAAAGTTAGCTGGAAGGCGTGAGTAAAACACAGGGGCCCCAAAACCGACAATCTATTGGTTCTACTAAAGAGGTTTTGGGGTAGATTAGTTTATACTCAACATCATTATTTAGAGAATTTTGGGTTATTATTATTTTATATATAAGAAAGTTTTAAATAGTTCTAAATATTAGATTACTATACCTATGAAAAAGGTAAGCAGATGTGAGAACTGCTCAAGAACTATGTACACAAATGAGTACAATTTTTGCAAGCGATGCTGGCAGGAAATAAGCGTTGATTTCTTAAACAAATTGGCTGTAGAACAAGCAGAGTTAGAAAAGTAATTTAAGTGAATATTCTAGGATAAGTGTTAAGATAATGAAAGAGATAGAGAACAGTATAACAAATCCTAGTTTTCTTATGTCTCTTGCTCTTACTACTAAGCCTTTTTCTTTTAGTTGTTTAGCGAGTTTTGGATCTAATTGTTTTGTTTTTAGGAAAAATACTGCTATTATTACTCCAATTATTGATAATAGATTCCATAAACCAAAAAATGCCAGCTTTATTATTGAAACATCTTTTCTGAAGAATATAAGACCTGCAAACAAGCTTGCAAGCATTGAAGCTAATATGAAGGCAATTAAGCCGTAAGCAAATGAATACTTTGCGAAGAATTTTGCTCTAGCTATGTCTGCAGGTGCTTTGTCTTCAATCCACAAATCTTTCGTAAGGTATTTAGAAGGTGGGTTGATCCTGATTAAAGTGTAATCTTTTTTTCCATTTCTGAAAAAAGGGCTTACTTCGTAAGGTGGAATAATACGTTGGGTATAATATCTTACTTCTGAATCTGTTTTTATTTCTGAATATAGTTCAGGTGTAACATGCCCCATTACATAAATTAAAGCAGGAACTCTTTTGCTTCCATAAACAGATGTTGGTTTTAATGGAAAATATATTTTATCTGTTGGAAAGGTTATTTCAATTCCAATTGTTCTTTTTAGATAAGGTGGATATGGTGGCGTTGGTTTAATTTCTTCATTTTCTCCTTTATATTCTGTTGTGTTTGATATCCATGAAACAACAAATGAATAATCTCCTCCTATGTATTCATTAATTATTGATTTAGATGCTTCTGGCAGTTCAAGGCCTTTTAATGCTAAATAATTCCATAAAATAGTTCCATCTTGTGTTGAAACAAGCTCTGTTGTTAAGCCATATTTTTCTATGTGTTCATGGACTGTAACACCTGCTGTTTTTGCTACTTCAAGTGATGTATCTTCCAAAGCTCGAAATGCTCCTATATACATTCTCTGGAATGGGAATGTGTATATTTGAGAAAGTCTTATCATATCAAATGTAGTTCTTATTTTTCTTTCTGCTTGTGTTTTTACATCATAGCCATAAAATTGAGGGAATTGATCAACAATATCTATGACTGTTTTTTCAGGAGCAGCAGGGACTGGAAAAAGCCAGACTGCTTTTTCTCCTCTTATCTCATCCATATCTACTGTTAGAATCATATCTTGATATCCATTCTCATAGTTTATTGCTGCTAATTGCTGATCTTCTCCATGGATATGCCAGTATCTGTCGTAATAATCAATAACCATACCATCCGCTAAGACGGTTGGTAATAATAGTACAAATAGCACAAATATAATTAGCTTTTTCATAGAATATAGTAAAACAAACATATATAAATACCCAGCGAAGACTTTAATTTGGGTTGAAGTTATAAAATTTTAAGAAAGAGTTAATGCAGGGAATCTTTTTTCACATTCATATTTATGTAATTGATCAGGATGCTTCTTCAAGTCAAAAAATAAATCTAAAATCTTAAATCCATCAATATCTTTCTCAACTGCATCAGCTACAATTGCTGCTGCAATAACTCTTTGTTCTTTTTCCAGGTTGTATGACAGACAATGCCTATAATGTTCATCAGTAAAACAAGTTCTAAATCTTTCTATCCTTGTTTCAGCTTCATCAAATCTCCTCATTAATTCTTCTCCAGAAACATTTTCATCAGGTTTAACTGTATGCATATCAAAATAATGAGCTAAATGTTCAGTTTCTACATCCATAGCATCCCATATATTACGTGAATATAAAATACTATACCTATCTCCTAAAGATTTTTGTATCCATTCTTTTTCCCTAGCATGGAATTCTCTATGTTTTTGTTCTCTATAAGCAAGAATATCTTCCTCACTTACATTTTGATTTGCTTCAACTTTTCCATAAGCAACCATTTCAGCCAATGTAATCCAATATTCTGGGCTAAGATTTCTTTGTTTTAATTTATCAATATCTTTGAAAACATCTACGAATCTTGCAACGTATTTTTCATACTCTCTATAACGTTTCTCAGCTTCTACTGTTAACATGCCAGAATTTTCTCCGTGAGTCCTGTAAACTTCTTTCATAAATTTACCAACCTGTTCATATATATGAACTGGCAAGTCCTCTTGGGATAAAGAATCATATACACTTACTACGATAGGAACATCTCTTTTAGGAAAATAGGATGATGCAGCATTTAAAACGTGTTTTGCAACATAAGCTTTAACTTCTTCTGGTTTTTTATTATACTTTTTTGCAACATCAATAACTGAATTATCAAGCATTGTTGTAGCAATATATAAATAATAATCTTCTATAATATCAAAACTGCCAGAGCGCCATCTGCGTTTATTTAGCACTCCTCTTATCTCCTGAATCCAGATAGGATCAATATCAATATATATTTCAAATAAACTCAATATTTTATCACCAGTTTTTCGAAATTTGCGTCTATGGTATGTATCATGTTGATCATCATTTGTCCCAGTGCAGCTTGGAGCAAAGGATAATTCATATATTCTTTCTCCTTTTTCTGCTCTTTCTCCTTTTTCTAGCAGAGAATTATATCTTTCTAAGAAAGAAGGAACAACTAATTCACGCGATACATTTCTAGGTATTATATCAGGCTGTCCAGGCTCAGGATCACGACATTTGATATCTCTGTATTCAGTTTGCTCATTCATAAAACTAGATTCTTTTACTCTTTGTTCTAATCTTTCATCTTTAGAAGTTTTTCCCCATCTAAAAAGTCTTCTAAGTATATTCATTTTTTATTAAATAATAAGCAGTTATTTAAAAAACTTCAGGATTTTAAAGAAATAATTAATCATAACCTTCAGGCAGAGAAGCAGGTGGAACAATTTGAGGAAATAGATTTCTTACTCCTCCTCTTGGATATTCTACATCTCCCTCATATCTTGGAATCAAATGAATATGTAAATGATCTATATTGCTTCCAGCTGCTTTACCTTCATTTACACCAATATTATAGCCGTCTGGATTATGTTTTTTGTCAATCTCTTCTTTTGTAGCTTTGGAAAATTCATGCAATCTTGCAACATATTCTAGCTCTAGGTCTTCAAAAAAAGAAACTATATGTTTTTTTGGTATTACAAGAGCATGTCCTGGGCGTGCAGGAGCAGCATCATACATAGAGAAGAATTCATCATTTTGTAGTATCAAACCAGGTATTTCTTTTTTTCCTTGAGCTAAATCACAAAAATAACCTTCAGGCAATTGCGCTGGTGGAACAGCTTGTGGAAATAGATTTCTTATCCCTCCTGTTGGATCTACTACATCTCCTTCATATCTTGGAATTAAATGTATATGTAAATGAAATACAGTTTGACCTGCTGCTTTACCTTCATTTACACCAATATTATAACCATCTGGATCATAATTATCAACTATTTCTTTTGTTGCTTTGGAAAATTCACGCAATCTTGCAAATTCTCCAGGTTTTAAATCAAAAATAGATTTTATATGTGCTTTTGGTGTTACAAGAGCATGTCCTGGACTTGCAGGAGCAGCATCATACATAGAGAAACTTTCATCATTTTGTAATATTAAATCAGCTATTTCTCTTCTACTTTGCCCTAAATCACAGAAAAAACATGGTTTCATACTATATTATAATTGAAGTTATTTATAAAACTGGTGGAAATTTATTTCTTTTTATAATAAGAAATTATTAATAAAATCAAGAAAACACCTACTAAAATAAAGAGTATAAAATCAGGAATAATATTTCTCAAAAGAAATTTGTTTAATGCGACTATTAATAAAAGTGCAATAATGATAGTTACTTTCCAATCTTCTTCATGCAAAAATTCGTAAATAGTTGGCATATATTGATTTATATTGTTGAGTTATTTATATTTTGTGAAAGGACTAGAATAAAAAAATAATTTGAAATACTTGAATTTGAGTGTTTTAGGGATGTTAAATGGTTTTCTAACCAAAAACTTTAAAAAAGAGCTGTAATTGCTTAAGTTTGCTGTTTGTATAACAGTTTAACGGAGGAACAAAATGGAAGGAACAGTAAAATGGTTTAACATGAAAAAAGGTTATGGATTTATTAAAGGTGAAGATGGTGAAGAGTATTTTGTACATCAATCATCTTTAGCAGAAGGAACCTTTATTCGTGATAACGACCTGGTATCTTTCGAACCTGCTGAAAGCGAGAAAGGTAAACAAGCTCAAAATGTAAAATTGCTTAAAAAAGCAAGCGAGATTGCAAAAGAAGAATAATTTCTATTTTTTTTATAATTTTTTCTTTTTACATGAGAACAGACTTTTAATTAGATTTCTTAAAAAACCATTCATGTATACCAAATATCCAACTTGCTATAGCATAATCCTAAACAAATCCCTATTTATTCTTTAATGCGACCAAAATAATTGCAGTTATTCCAAAAATAGCAATGCCAAATTGAGCGATTAAGTCTAATAACCATTGAAGATAGATGGAACAGATATTATTTAAAGATTTTTTTCAATCCTATTAGTCTTAAAATTTAGAAAGGTTTAAATATATCTCCCTACATTATATTCAAGCATAACAGCTATTTCTGCGGTCTTTTGAACATTTAGTTTGAGCTCTATTTTGGAGAGAGAATGTCATACAAAGACTTTTTCTCTGCCAACTAGAGAGGGTGTTTAAATATACCCAAAAAAAAGACTAAAAAAGAAACTCAACAATAAATATGATGGAGGGAGGTCAAAATGGAATTTGAGGATTATATCTATGATGACGATGATGATGATTACTAGACATTAGTAATCTGATTTTTTTATTTTTTTATTAGTGATAAAAATGAACCAAGAAGCAAGAATAACTGAATTAAAAAGAACAATCTCTATATTAAGATGGGATTTAAATATTCTAAAGAATGAAGAAATAAAAGCCCAAAAAGAAAGACAGTTAAGAATATATGAAGAAGAATTAAATCTATTATTAAATCAAAAACAAATAAATCCTGCTTCTTAAATTTATAAAGTTAGAAAATGAAAGCAGAAATTATAGCAGAAAAAGCTAGAAAATCAATAAGCAAATTTTGTACAGGGGAGTGCAAGGCTTATTGCTGTAGAAAGGGCTATTTAGTGCTTAGTTCTGAAGAAGCTGATTTAGTGACTCAAAGTAGGACAAAGGAATTTGAAGAAAAAGGCATTCTTAACAAGATAAGAGATGGAAAATACTCTTTAGACCTTGGAAATAGTGAATATACTTGTCCGAGCCTTAAAAAGGATTTTAAATGCAGGATTCATAAAAACCCAAAAAGGCCTTTGGCTTGTAAAAATTTTCCTTTATTTCTAGATGAAAAAACAGTTAAACTTTCTCCAAGATGTTTAGCTGTAAAATGCAGAAAGATTTATCCATATATAGTACAGTTATTAAGGCTTGGGTATAAATTAGCAGAAACAAACCCTTATTCTGATTTTGAAGTTAATAAAATGGTTATTTTTGAAAAACCTAAAATTGAAGTAAAAGTAAACGCTACCTGAATAATTACATAGAAAAACCAGGTGGTAATTTACCTTTAAACTTCTTCTTCACTAAGGGTATT
>Ga0209636_10001934_pt1 | contig 21019 bp, 26 predicted proteins | sample DeeMarSWOR152_54_FD_187464 | JGI IMG/M metagenome (GOLD analysis project Ga0209636, IMG submission 187464) | Marine sediment microbial communities from White Oak River estuary, North Carolina - WOR-1-52-54 (SPAdes) (version 2) | ecosystem: Environmental > Aquatic > Marine > Intertidal zone >...
GCAAGAAACTACCGAGCATTGAGAATGAGAAGGTTAGGCTTCTGTTAAACGCAATATTGCAGGATGAGAGAAGGCACCATAAGCTCCTAAAGAAAGTCTTGGAAATTCTTGTTCGAGGAGAAACCATAACAGAAGAAGACTGGTGGGACGTCCTCTGGCGGAATGTTCCATTCCACGGTGCTCCAGGAGGATAAGAGCTAATAACTTAGAAAAGTAAATGCACGCGCTTTCTATTTTCTCCCTTTTCTCTTTTGGCAATAGCTTCTTGCAGGACATCTTCTACAAGTCACTTGACCTGTTCTAAGCTCACACATTTCCTAGTTACTCCTTATGAGCACACATGTGGAAAAACAGTCTACTTCCTAAATGTATGACTTGCTTTTCTAGATGTAATATCGCTTGTCCTCGGTCTTCCTTATCTCGCCGAAGAACCCACCAACAAAATAATTTAACCATTGTTGTTCCTGCAAGTCTAACTCAGCCTCTTCAATCGTCACGGCTTTCTCTTTCGAAGTGGCTCCCGCCTTCTCAAGTCTATAAGTAATTCTGTAACGCATTTTAAATTGAAGCCCGGAAAGCGACAAATCATAAAGCCCCCTATGCACCTGCAATTGGCCTAGGAACGTCAAGATCTTTCAGAAGCGTCAGGAATTGATCCTTCTTCTTGAAGTTTTGGTTCTTTTCTGCTTCTAATATGACATGTTGCACCCAATCTCTTAATTCGGAATGGTAGTCTACTTTGGGCTGATGTTTTCTCTCCACTCTGCTGATCCACGATCGTGCTGATCTCATTGACTGCTTATCTACAGATTTCATAGTTTTCACCTCAATTTTTTCGGTAGAATCGTGAGATAAACGACAAAATGCAGTGAAAGCCTTCTGTCAATACTCTCTAAGAGAACTCTACCTATCCATGTAATACGCCTGGTCACATATTAAGATATGTGAGTGTGCCTAAGGATCTAGGCTTCTTCTTCATTATACGTGGAATGAACCGTGACAATTTGTCAGAATAAGGCTAATATTTGAACTGTCGAAATCGTCTTTGCGCGCGACCGGGGATTAGGGAAGCGCTAAGCAAGTCGTGTGCAAGAACTCAGAGCATAGTTAGATTTAATTGCTCCGTCAGAAGATATGACCATTCGAAGTCGGTGAATTGATGAAGTTCTCCTTTGTAAACCCGCCCCTCAACGAGGAAGTCTCAACAAGAGAAAAGAAGAAGATGATAGGGGCAAGCCCCCCCATGGGCATCCTCTACGTAGCCACTTTTCTAAGCAATCATGGAATAGAAGTCTCCCTACTAGACGCCACCGCAAAAAACCTCGCAACCACCGCCACAGCCAACTGGATCAAACACGAAGACCCAGACATTGTAGGTTTCTCAACGCTAACATGCACAAGCCGAACAGCCCCCCAAATCGCCAAACAAGCCAAACAAGAAAACCCAAACCTAACAATAGTCCTCGGCGGCCTCCACGCAACATACAACCCCACAAAAATCCTCAAAAAATACCCATGCATAGACATTATCGTCAGAGGCGAAGGCGAACAAACCGCCCTAGAACTCACAAAAACCCTGGAAAAAGAAAACAGCCTCAAAGACGTTCAAGGAATAACCTTCAGAAACAATGGAAACATAATCTCAACCCCCGACAGGGCGCTGATCAAAGAAATCGACACCATACCTTTCCCTGACCGAGAGCTACTAGACACAGAATACCACGCCCTAGCCGCCGGAATAAACGCAGCTCCCAAGAAATACACAAGTTTCGTCACCAGCCGCGGATGCGTGTACAACTGCAGATTCTGCGGAATCAGAGCCCTAGCCAAGAACGTCTGGCGCCCCAGATCTGTCGAAAACGCACTGGAAGAGCTGCTCTTCTTGGAAAGCGAGGGCTACAGACAATTCCACTTTGTCGACGACAACTTCATGCTCAACCAGAAACGTGCCATCAAACTCTGCCGAGAAATCCGACGAGAGAAACTAGACATAGACTGGATATGCCTCGGTCGCGTCGACAACTGCTCCTACCCCATGCTTAAAGAACTCGTACGCGCAGGCTGCAAAATAATCCACTTCGGCATAGAAAGCGCCAATCAACGCATCCTAAACTACTACAACAAACGAATAACCCCACAACAATCCGTAACCGCGATAAAAGCGGCCAGAAAAGCAGGAGTCGACGTCGTAATAGGCTCACTCATCGTCGGCGCCCCAGACGAAACCTCCCAAGAGATTCAAAACAGCCTAGAATTTGCCAAACAACTCCAACTAGACATCCCAGAAATCAACATACTCGCAGCCACACCAGGAGTAGACATCTGGGACGAACTAAAAGCAAACGGCACTCTAGACGAAGACGAGTACTGGGAGACAGGAGTCTTAATCCCTGAAATCTCCCCAAACGCCGTTCCCTTGGAAGAGATTAACAAGATGATCCACGAACACCTCCGCCACTTCCTCCTCCGACCAAGTTTCATGATGGAAGAAATTCTCAAAACCTTCAAAAGCACTTACAGACTTAATCTCTTAATCAACAACCTCACCAGAGTCGGAACCATCCTCGAGAACGCACGATTCTTCGCGTGACACTCCGCACACACGCAGAAACTTAAATTGAGTCAAGGCGCAAACATTAGGCAATGGTGACAACCATGAAACTTAGTCATCTTTTCTCGAGAATCGAGGAATTGGAAGATGAAATGGTAAAGGCATTAATGACGCTTGTGAGAATCCCTGCAATAGCTCCTGAGAATGCTGGGATAGGTGAGTCGGAGAAGGCCAAGAAGCTAGTTCAGATGTTAACAAAAATAGGTTTCGACAAAATAGCACACTATGACGCTGAAGATGAGAGAGTTCCTTCCAAAGCTAGACCCAACATCGTAGCTTACTACAATGGTCAAGACGAAACCAAGAAGCTTTGGATCATCACACACTTGGACGTCGTGCCCCCTGGTGAAGAGTCTCTGTGGAGAGTGACGAAACCCTTTGAACCAATAGTTACTGACGGCAAGGTTTATGGAAGGGGCAGTGAAGACAATGGTCAATCTCTGGTTGCGTCAATTTTCGCAGTGAAAGCATTGAAGAACTCGAGAATAAGACCTAAACGAACGGTTGCCTTGGCGTTTGTCGCTGATGAAGAAGTGGGCAGCATATATGGAATCCAGCATCTCATCAAACAAGACCTATTTGGGAAAGATGACTTGATAGTAGTGCCCGATGGCGGAAGTGAAAACGGAGATTTCATTGAAATAGCTGAGAAGAGTATGATGGGTTTTAGAGTGCGCACCATCGGAAAGCAAACGCATGCGAGTACACCGGGGAGAGGTTTAAACGCGCACCGTGTCGGAATGGAATATGCTTTGGCATTAGATGAATTCCTCCATAAGAAATACTCAGCAATGGACAAGAATTTTGTTCCTCCAGAGAGCACATTTGAGCCCACCAAGAAGGATAGGAATGTGGATGCCGTCAACATAATTCCCGGAGAAGATATAGTCCATTTTGATTGTCGAATACTCCCAGAATACGATCTTGACGAAATACTGAATGATGTTCATGTGATGGCAGAAAAGTTCGAAAAGAAGCGTGGGGCAAAGATAAAGATCGAAGTTCTAGGCAAAAGCGCTGCACCAAAACCGACAGATGCCAATTCAAACGTCGTGCGCATCCTAAAAGAAGCCATCAGAATTTCCAGAAAAATTGAGCCCAAAGTGGGAGGGATAGGTGGCGGAACCTGTGCCGCTTTCTTCAGAAAAGCGGGGGTTCCTGCTGTAGTTTGGAGCACAATAGACGAGACAGCTCATCAACCCGACGAGTATACCAAAGTAGAAAATCTCGTTAAAGATGCAAAAGTGTTTGCTCTTCTAGCAGTTCATTAATTGTGCGTGCAATCTAACTGCATGAGGTCCGCATCGAATCTCCAAAGAGCTTTCTCACGTGTTGAAGGGAACTAAGAGGCTGCATGAAGACAAAGTGAAACCCTGTACGCAGCTTACATCGAATCAAAGTTAATAAATTCTTATGATTGTCCAGTGCTATTATATGTTATTGCTGCACAATTCTGCGGCCATTATATGTTATTATGTTATTCATGTGTGAGCGGTATTAACCGAAGAGGAAAATGAGAAAATGAAATCAACAAAAGTCCCGGGCAAGAACAATAAGCATCGGGTTTTCATGTGTGCAATAAGCACTTGTGCTTGGTGTAAACGAGCGAAGAAATTTCTTGAAGACAACAAGATCGAATACGAATACGTTGATGTCGATCTGTGCAACCGCGAAGATCGAGAAAAAATAAGACGCGATATTCTCCGCCGCGGAGGACGCCTGAGCTATCCTACAATAATTGTTGACGACAAGATTATGATCACTGGTTTTCAAGAATCTAAGATAAGGGAGGCCTTAGAGATTTGATAACCCTGGAAAACGTGAAACAAAGGGCAGAAAGTGATGCAAGAAGCCACGGCTACCACCTAAACACGGACCCCGATTTTCTCGAAGACCTCCTTGAGGGACTCAGGCTAAACGAAGAGCGATATGGATATCCATCATGTCCATGTAGACTTGCCTCTGGAGAGTTTGAGTTTGACCGAGACATTGTATGTCCTTGCGACTATCGCGACCCCGATGTTGAAGAATTTGGATCTTGCTACTGCGCGCTTTATGTTAGAACGGATGTGCTCGAGGGAAAAACTCCAATACAGCCGATTCCAGAACGTAGACCTCGTGAAAAACAAGCCAGAGCTTACGCAGGGTCTGGAATAGTTGATACTATAAGGCCATCTGAAGGGACTGCCTCGTTTGTCGAAAAACCTTCTGAAATCGAGATGAGGATGTGGTACTGCAAGCAATGCGGCTACGTTTGCTTCCGAGAAGAACCACCCTATGTCTGCCCTATATGCAGAGCAAAACGAGAGATGTTTAGCGAAATAAAGGTTCAAGCAGATATTCGTGGATAGACGTCTATAGTCTTATCATAGGAACATAGGCTCGTTCTATCCATTGTTCAGCATTGTCTGCGCGCAGGATTAACAATAAATCATTCAAAACGCATTCTACATCACCCAGGTCGTGAATTTATGGATGAGAAAGAGGATGTAGCAATAGAAGACATTCCATATCTTCTGCACCCTTATCCGGCAACACTTGTAACTACAGTAGGTGAGGATGGAAAACCAAATGTTATGGCAGTGGCATGGATTATGCCGGTAAGCGTCACTCCGCCCTACATAGCCATGACCCTACGCCCTCAAAGACATTCATACAAACTGCTTACGGAAACCCATGAATTTATTGTGAATATTCCAGACCTCAGCGTTGCAAAGCAAGTCGTGTTTTGTGGAAGAAGATCGGGAAGAGACTATGACAAGTTCAAAGAGACAAGGTTGACACCCATGAAAGCCCGCAAGACATCGGCACCAATCATAAAGGAATGCATAGCACACCTTGAGTGCAAACTCGAAAAAGTAATCGAGATCAAGGATCACATCCTATGCATCGGAAAAGTCATAGCAGCATACGCATCAGACAAACGCTATGGAAAGCTCTACGATTTAAGTCAACATCAACCATTACTCCACCTTCGCGGAAACACATTTACGACAACGACAAGGAAAGCCGTTGAATACAATTTATAATCTCCCACTTATCTAAGAGGCTTGAGGAACCTTGCTTGGAGCATAAAATCAGCGAAGGAAATGATGTCCTTCTCTACCTGGACAGCAAGAGGACATACCTCGTCAAAGTCGAGAAAGAAAAGAGCTTCCACACTCACAAAGGCTTCCTCCAACTAGACGAATTAATAGGAAAAGAATACGGAACCCGCGTGGCAAGCAGCATGAACACAGAATTTGTAGCACTGAAGCCCACCCTCAGAGACTACGTCTTCAAGATACGGAGAAAAACGCAGATAACCTATCCGAAGGACATTGCGCTTATACTCATGTTCAGCAACGCGGGACCAGGCAGCCAGATAGTGGAGGCCGGAACGGGAACAGGCGCCCTGACAACAGCCCTGGCATATCACATCCGTCCAACAGGCCATGTCTACACCTACGAGATCCGACCAGAATTCATCAAGCTAGCCGAGAAGAACCTTGAACGAGCCCGTGTCTCCGAATACGTAACCGTCAAGAAGAAGGACATAACAGAAGGCATAGACGAAAAAGACATGGACGCCGTCATCCTAGATCTAGCAACGCCATGGCTGGTCATACCACACACATACAAAGCCCTCAAAGGAAGCGGGCTCCTCGTCTCCTTCAGTCCTACAATCGACCAAGTCCAGAAGACTGTGACCGCCTTAGAAGAGAACAATTTTGTAGACATTCAAACCGTCGAGTGCCTCATGAGAGGCATGCAGATTGCGAAGGGAAAGACACGACCACAGACTCTCATGACAGGCCACACAGGCTACATAACACACGCAAGAAAAGCCCTCAAAGACTAGCTCCGTTGATTCCAAATCTGAATAAGCTGTCGATTTGGGCTACTTCGGCTTTCTCAGCTGCCTTTTCCAAACAGGGAGTATCCCACGTTTGACCAGCAACACGACCCCCAAGGAGACGAAGCACAAAGGCACGCCCATAATTAGTCCCTCGGCGATCCAAACCAGACCGGTGACCAATAAGGACACGACAGACCAGATCCGAACAAAAGGCTCAGGCGGTTTAGCGCCAGCAACTTCATTCAGGACTATCGTAACAGTTGCATAAGGCACCTCTTCCTCTGTGTATCCTTCAGTTATATCTCTAATGCTGACTGTTACGGCTGTAACTGTTCCGTTAGCGCTGATTATCGACTCACTCTCAAACACGAACGAACTCATATTCTTCTGAGGAATCTTAGAGACCATGTCACCACTCCAAAGCCCATCCCCGTAAGTCAAATACTCAGAATAGACAAAACCAGCCATCCCCTCAGTCAGGACTTCGAGCTGAATCACGACAGGCTTAAAAGCTCCCTTCTCCAGCTCGGCCTGTATCGTCTGCCTCATCTCCTTTACACGCTCGTCGGTGCTACCACTCCATTCACTTAGGTCTTCAGTTGGATGAAGAGATTGCGACAACATCGCTCCATAACGACTAGGCTTTTCGCCGACGTAGAGATTCACATACGCTGCAAAGGTTGCGACAACGAGAGTGAACACAAACGCCAGACCTATCTCCTTCTTACTTATCTTCACACCTTTCACCCAGAAAAGTATGAAATGCGGCACCTATAATGCTACGTTTTAGAACGGACCGTATTGAAAATAGAACAATTCATTAAGAAAGCTAGAGTATTCTTCTCCTAAAATAGAAAGAGACACCGAAGGCGCAAACAAAACTGATTCCAAGTATTAGCCCTAGGTTGGGTGGGGTTAAGGGAGCCTTTGCCAGTCCGAATTCTTCTTGAAGTTGTGACCTTTCAGCATCACATAACAGGTTCGTCTCTCCATGAAGAACATAGCAGCTGTGATCAGCTCTCTCGGGAGTGAATACCATCACTGGAAGCATAGCTACTACTCCCAGCAGAACCGCGGTCGCTACATAAGCCATAGTCTTTGCCATGGATCCTGCGTCTCCGAGCTTTAAGATAACACGCCCTATTCTTAAGTCTACGTTTTAGAACACTCTTTCCTATGCCTAAAATGGCCTCTGCCTCCAAAGCTTCATTGTTTCAAGCCATAAGATGACGCAGGCTATGGAACCGAAGATGAGAGCAAACAGGTTCGGGATGTAACCGTACCACCCACAAAAGATGAGATAGATGATCAGCATGGTCGTAAGCAAAACGGAATAGAACAAGTAACGAGGAACCAGGAATCGACCCAGCCTGGTGAAGAACCTGAGGATGCCGACGTCAACCTCCTCAACCAAGAAGTATTCGCCACTGGTGCTCTTGTCAACCAAGCCAAGATCAAGAAGCTTGTTCAAGTGATGAGCAGCAACGCTTGGACTCGAGAACCCCAGAGAACGCTGAACCTCACGGACACCAACTCTGGGACTAGAAGAGCCCAGCAGATACCAGTACACCAACAGCGTCTTCCCCCTCATCTTGGACTCTATCAACGCCAAATCGGAAACATCAGGCATCAAACTCGCCAAAAATAAATTATCAGCCCGTATATTAAAGTCTGATAGAAAGGCTGTACAGAAGAAACACAAAAAGTATTGAGAAACCTGAATCCCACAAATCAGATGCGGGCGCTACTGCCGTGAAGCGTGCAGTATATATTCTTCGACTGTTTCTTATTCGTCGGAAGTGAACATGCCATGTATGAGTATAAATTTGTAAGAGTTGATTTAGCGGGGATATTTACCAGAAAACCAAAAGCGGATCATCATAAAATGATTGAGGAATATGCGAAAGAAGGATGGAGACTGGTTCAAATATTCTCCCCAGCGGTTTCAGCGCGTGGGGGCGGTATTCCAGATTACTTTGAACTCATCTTCGAAAGGGAAGTCAAATAATTCCGCGAATTACTCGTCTCTGTGGACTAAATTTCAAAGCCCACCACACTTTTGCTTTCCTCATCTATTCGCAACGTGAGTCGAGCAACTTATACATTACTTTCTTGAAATAATCTCATCCCAAGATTCTCTGAAACAAATAGGCAGTGGAAAGGTATCTCAAAGAACGGATCATTTACTCAACAGCCTCTGTTGCGTCGTCATCTTTGGCAACAAAAGGAGCCTTCTCCGAGCTCCCTAGATAACAGTGAAGCCATTTCAGACTCCCTCAGTTGTCGTCCTCGCACAAACTACAAAAACCAAAAACGACAAGCGCTTGTTGTTGCTTTTTGCGCTTCACGAACAACAACACGCAAGTCCACAAGAAGGATGGACTGATGCTCTTTAGAAAACGTAAATAAGCATGCTGCAAAAGTAGTCGGAGTGGAGAAAAAGTGGCCGGGGTGAGGTAGCCTGGTAGCCTACAGGCCTGTGGAGCCTGGCGCCCGGGTTCGAATCCCGGCCCCGGCCCTCAACGCGCGGAGGACTACTGAGGCCAGTTCCAGGTTCCGTTCCTCTTAGGCGATCTACTGCTTCTTTGAGGGCGTTCTCGGAGACCCTGCTAACGTTGAGCCCCTTCCGCTTGGCGGTTTCGACGACCTTTGCATCCAAATACAAGCAAGTTGATTTCCTGTTGCCCATCTTGCCACTTGACCACACATGATTTCATGCGCGATGGGCTATTTAATGGCCTCCAAGGATTGATTGAGGCGGTAGTGCGCGGAACCGAGAGCATATTACCTGATTATTCCGGATAGCAACTGTTAGTGTTAGAAATGAAATGCATGCATGTTAGAAATGTGCATTCCTTTTTGAGTGTATCTGCAAAAGGCTTAACTTATGATTCAAAAATATCATCTGATTCTACGAGCGTCAACTAGGTGAAAAAGGAATGGTGAAGAGAGAAGTACATTACTTTGAGGACTTTGGAGAGCAGAACACTGAGCAGACCATAAAAGCGGCTAGGGAGGCGGCCTTAAGCTTGAGCTTGAAATATGTCGTGGTTGCAACTGCAAGCGGGGCAACTGGTATAAAGGCAGCTGAAGCGTTGAGAGACCTGGACATAAATATTGTAGTAGTAACTGAATACGCAGGGATGGCAGAATTCAAGGAGAAGAACGGAAGGAAACTGAGAAAGCTAGGAGCCGATGTCATCACAAGCACACATTCCTTCCTTACTCCAGCTGAATCGATCTCAAAACTCCACAGTGGCTACTGCAGTGAGAACACACTAATCAAGGATGTCTTGAGAAGATTCTCACAAGGTACGAAGGTCGCTGCCGAGATAGTGATGATGGCAACTGACGCCGGTGTGATACCTCCAGGAGAGGATGTGGTTTCCGTTGCGGGAACAGGAGACGGCGCAGATACCTGCGTGATCATAAAATCGTGCCATTCGGATGATTTCTTCGACAAGGAGAAAGGGATGGAATTCAGAGAAATTGTCGCCATGCCAAGAAGAAAGAAGTTCTGGTAAACACAGCTGGCGCGCACATTTGGACATACCTAGGGCTTGCGTTCGCAAGGCTGTTGGCCAGAAAAGTAGAGGTTGATGCATTAGAATCAGACACAGCCTTTCCGTATGACAACAGTAATTAAGAAGTCGAACCAAGAAAAGCCGGTGCTCTTATGGTAGGAAAAATCCAAGTTAAGATAACAGTTTTGAAAAAGTTGAGTACAAAGGAAATATTCGGTGACAATCCTCCACTCGGAGAGAGTATGGTGGCTTGCCGTCAATTTGACACAGGTCAGCAGTTTGTCGTCGGTGAAGATGGCGGAATGCCGGAAGGCTTCTGTCACTGGGCTTGGAACGACCTTTACAAAGTAGTAACCACGCTGAGATACGGTGGCAACTTTTCAGGAACAGAGGAGAAAGTAGCATCTATTGTGCGTTGCTGTACTGATGGGCTGAGACCGGTTATATTCAAACTCGAACGCGTTTGGCTGAGTAGCGTATCTCCCAGCACGGAACCGGCAAATGCTCCTAAGCAACATTCCTAGCTAAACCGTGGTGGGCTTGAGACCCCCTGAAAGTCTACAAATCCGACTTATCGAGAAGAATTCTCTGCCTCGCGCTTATCTGAAGGCTCAACTTCTGCAATATGATCTGGCAAGATATCCTCAACATTTCGCACAACAGGAATCGCGTACCCTCCAAGACCCACCAGCATCCCTAAAGCCCCAGCGATCACAAACATCAACGACATGCCAGCTCCTGGACCAGTACCCACCAGCCAGCCAAATAGGGGTACCCAACTACCTCCTGACATCATAGCCGGTTCGAAGACACGATCAGCCAAGGGTCCCGCCAGCAACATAGCCACCGGCGCACCAATCTGAGCAATCATTCCTCGCGCGGCAAACACGCGTCCCTGCACATCTGGGGCGACCTTGGTTTGCCAAATGGCTTGGCTGGAGCCATTGATAATGGGAACAAAAAATATCATGAAGAAGGCAATTGCGGCCCAGATGAGGGGGCTCCGTCCTAAGCCTATCAACATCACGCCCAGTGTGACGAGTACCAATCCAACCAATATCCCATGTATCCTGCGCTTTGGGCCTCCCCAAATGCTGAGCACTACCCCGCCAAGCAACCCGCCTATTCCAATAGCCGACTGAACAATTCCTAGCGCTGTTGCATCATTCCCGGTCCGCGCCAAAAGCATTGGTGATAAGAGCGTGAATGCAAAAGGGGCAAGCAGATTGACGCAGAAGAAAACCAAGAGTAAAGCAAACAAACTGGGCCGATCAAGAATGTAACGAAAGCCATAGACTGACTCTTTCCAGAGGCTCCCTTTGCTTTTCTGTCCCTCGTGTGTTATGACAGGTTGTGGTATGTGAACAGCAAGTAGAGCTCCAATGGCAATCAAAAAGGTGAACATGTCAATTGCCAAGATGCCGGCAATGCCGATAATTGCCAGCAAAACTGCAGCCATTACAGGGGCAAAGATATTCGAGGCGAATTGCGCCGTAGAGAGCATTCCACTGGCACGTCCATACTGTTCCCTGGAAACCATAGTTGTCACGGCGGCGGAATATGCAGGAAACTGAAAGGCCCCAAAAGCACCAGAAAAGGCCCTGTCCCGTAAAGATGCCATATCTGCAAATTGCCCGTCCAGAACAGTAAAAAAACGACTATTGTAGATACAATGGCAGCGAGGTCACTTATCATCATCACGAATTTCCGGTTCCAGCGATCTACCAGGGCACCAGCGAAAGGGGTAACTAGCAGAGTTGGGGCAAACGTGAAAAAGCCAACTAGAGCTAGAGCTGTTGCTTGTCCCGTGATTTGCCAAGCCCAGATGGTGAGCGCGAAACCGGTCATAGCAGTGCCGAGTAATGATATCACCTGGCCAATCCAAATGATGGTAAACGCTAACATGCCTGTTGGTCGCTTCTTTTGAACTGTTGGATATTCGCCTACCTGTTGGTTCGTTTTTCACCGCTCCCTTGTCTAGAATCGAGTTTTCATTATCCCATTTAATATTTTAGGACAAAAAGCACAGGTTTTGCATGTGCACGCTATTGACCGATTGTTTTGAAATCCCGTAGGTTGGCGTGCGTATGTGCCTGTCATCGAGTCCTCAAGGAGAAGCAATTCCTGGGACTTTTGGAAATGGCCCTGCTTCCCAAATGGTTTTCAAGCCGCAAATCCATCTTGTCAATCTTTCGATACCAATCCCAAAGCCAACCGAATGAGGAACACCTTCCTGCATGCATGGTCAAGTTGTTTTAATGCTGCGCGAAAGGGTTCGAGGATTTCCAAATAGATACGGTTCTCTGATCTGCAGACATATCCAATCGGAAAAATCTGATAAGTCTCTTCCTTGTCAGTAGTCTGTTTGTTCATGGATTAGCTTCCCCATCTGCGCACGCGTGGGCGCAGCTTACTTGAACAACTTGTCCTGTTTGACTGTGTCGACTGTGATTTCTTGTTCTCTGCCACAGTTCTGGCAGACGCATCTCTTTTTGATGTCCCTGAACCATTCCGTTCCGTTGCTATAGGGGTCAGTGCAGAGGGTTTCGAGGACGATCAGAGCTCCCTTGCAATTTTCACATCTCGTTGACATCTCTTATATTCTCCTCCTGATATTTCTTAACGACAAGAGAGTGCCCACATATATTCTTATTGCTTGTTGGCACACTGAGTTTGAGGCATCCTGAGAGTTGTGAATATATTGACCATTACTTTTTGATCAGCGTCTTTTCGACCAGACTCTGTACCAATGCTTCAGAGTTTCATCCCTGCGCTCATCTCTTTCAGCCTCATAGAAGTCTGGGTAGCCATCATCTTTTACAGCTTCTTCAATCGGTGCGCCCTCCGCTATTAGCCTCTTCATCTCGTCTCTGACAGCTTCGAACCATTCAAGCTGGATCTTGATTTCCGATTTGCCGCAGAGGGGACCATGCCCAGGTATTATAGTTTCAATATCCATGTCAAGTATCATCTTAAAGGCATAAATCCATGAATCAGGGTCTGCAGATGGGTCGCCTCCCCACGGGAACGTCTCGGCGAACACGAGGTCTCCTGCAAATAAAACTCGGTCGTCAGCCACAAAGACAACGCTTGAATCCGCGGTGTGGCCGCCCGTATGGGTCATCTCAACGCCGTCGAGAGTGAAATTTTCATCGAAGGTTTTTGTGGGTAGCACGATTCTGAGGCCTTCATATAGCCATGCCTTTTCGGGTCTGATTCTCCGCACTTCCTCAAGCATTCTCTCAATGTTTGTCCAAGCAGTTCTAAGATTCTCTTCCATTATCTCCTTGAGTAGCCGGTGAGCCACGATCTCACAGTCCTCGAAAGCTTGATTTCCAAATACGTGGTCTCCATGATAATGTGTCAGCAACAGATGAGTGACAGGTTTCGAAACAACCCTTGAAATGCTACGTCGGAAATCTGCTCCAGAAACGGGATACTGCGCATCAACAGCAGCGACAGAGTCTTTAGACAGTATAATACCAACATTTCCACCAGTCTGCCCATCCGTGTTCGCAAAAACTCTTTCTGATATCTTGTTCAGCTTCATCTAATCACCTACTACTCCCCGCTGAAAAGCAGCTTTAAAACTGTTTAGGCGATATAGCCCCGAGAGTACTCTTAGTAGTTCGGATCCCATAGTTCATGCTTTAAGTGCCAGTACCAATGAATGAGCAAACCAGTCATCTTCAACGGGGATAAGATCCATTGGATTGTGAGGCCATTTGCCTGAATAGAAAGTCTGGACTGAAATGACTTTGAAACCGGTTTGTTCAAGAGTCTGGATGAGTCTTTCTTCTGTCGCTATTGCGCCGTAGCCATGCTTTTCTGCTAGAGTTATGCTTCTTGACTCTTCTCTGAGCCAGAGAGTTGCCAGAGCCAAGCGGCCATTGGGTGTTAGTGTCCTGTGCAATTCTTCAAAGGCCTTTTTTGCGTTTGGGATATTGTCCAAGCCGAAGAACGATGTGGCGCATGGAATTTTCTGGGGCTGGATGGCAAGATGTTTGCCGTCCATTACACAGAGAGAAATCCTATCATAACTATTCTGCTTTTGAAGTTTGAGTTTTGCACCACGCAGCGGCTTTTCATTCACATCTATTCCTAGTATTGTGGTCCCTTCTCCCAAACATTGTGACAGAACCAAAAGCAATCGCCCCATTCCAGACGCAATATCCAAAACTATTTTTTCGTCCGAAACGCCTTCAGCCAGTTCGTTCAGAAGGGCGTTGTCTGCTTCCTTCAGCTCCTCAGAAAGGTAAGACCCGTACTGTCTCTGTATCTCTTCATATCTCTGAAGATTCGGAAATTCCACTTTCCAAACGAATTCGTCACGGCTCAGTTTTGGGTCTTTTATCAGTGGGATTTCATCCTTAACCTGATATAAATGACCGTTTGGGCAGAAGAGAGACCCCTCAACCAATCTGTCCTTTGATTTTGTTCCTTCGAATTGCAGGGACCCGTGGCAGACAGGACATTCAAGTATTTGCGGCAACGAGTGCTCCATTTTTCTGATACGCCAATCTAATTTTTCACATTTTGGCAAATAACGATTTTGTCTGATATGCCTAAGGCTAGATCTGACCGTTGGCACAAAACCTCTAAATAAGTGGGTGATTGAACGTTAGAGGGCACTGAGGCGGGTTTGTTGAAGCTTCTACTAGATGAAATGTATGCGGGCTTAAAGGAATACTTCCAAATTTTAGGCTGGGAAGTTGTGACAGTTCACGATGAAGGGTTGAAAGGTAGAAAAGACCGGGAAGTGGTAGAACACGCCAAGAAACATGACTTGCTGCTTGTAACTCAGGACCCTAAACCCTCAGATTTAGCTGAACTGATAGGCGCAAAATGTGTGCTTATCTCTAGCCACATGATCGCCAAGATAGCAGACGAAAAAATAAGGGAGAAATATCCCAACCTATCAAAGTGACCGTTTCCGAACAAAAGCTTGGTTAAGGAATCTTAAATTACGTGCGTATGATCCGCGATTAGGTTCTTTCGACCCATTTAGTTTTGGAATATGTTGGTATTATTGTCTCAGTGTCTTGAATCTCCGGGATACGTTGAATCTTGTCAATAACGAAATCTGAGACTCTCTTTGAGCTGGGTACGATTATTTCTCGCTCTGTTTCTAACACTGCAATTAGGTCCATCTCTCCAGAGTATATGTGAACCTCCTTGACTTGGTCAAACTTCAAGAGCTTCTCCATTACCTCTTTCTCCTTTCCCGGGTCGGTTTCGATGAGGACAAACGCCCGCGCCTTTCTCTTCATCTCCTCAGCACCCATGAATACAAACCTCTCAAAAATAGACCTACCTTTTGGCTCTTAAGCTTTATGCAATTGCATACATCAGGACGAAAGCTTCTTGCCTTGAGAATATATGCCCGTATGAAACATACCAAAAGGCACAACTTTACATCAATGGCATAAAAGCTTTACATCTTTTCCACTTTAGCGTAATCATTGTCATTAACAAACTGGGAGAAAGCATGAAAAAAATCAGGTCATATTGGCGGAATCCTTCGCTAACATCTGGTCTATCCAGAGAAGAAAAACAAAAAATAATTAACAAATTCATGGAGCTTCTGGCAAAGGACAGAAAGAAAAACGCGCAATGGTTCAGCAGGGTCATGAAAGAGAGAAATAAGAACCTACCGCATACATGCGCCCGCGGTCCCTGAGCCAGCCTACCCCATCTCGCAGAATGAATTCGATTCTATCTTGAAGAACAGAGACACCAGCGTCACAGATTCATCTATATGGCACACTAGACCTGTTGGTATGTTGCTTGATACATTCAGATTTTGTCAGCAACGATTTTTCCTACCTTTCGGCACCGCTGTAGACCCTCTGCATCTGGTGTGTACTTGATAAGCAGTGGCTGCTCTAAGACGTTCATTTCGAATTTATTCTTCATTATTTCAAGAACCAATCTTGGGGCTTCGCCGCTCCAGCCGTAAGACCCAAAGGCTGCTCCAATCTTACCCTTTAGGTTGACATTGTGAAAGGCAACTTTCTCGAGAAAATTTTTGATGTTGTTGGTCATGGTGTGATGATAGGTTGGGGCTCCAATTAATACCGCGTCGAAATGAACTAACCTTTGAGGCGCTTCGTAACGTTTTACTTCTACTTCGACTCCTTGAACCGTTCTAGCTCCTTCTGCTATGGCTTCAGCCATCTTCTCAGTGTTTCCCGTATGACTGTAATACACGATGAGGATCTTGGGCATAATTGATTTCCCCTTTATGGCTAGTCTTCTACTTAGGAATCTATTAGCTTTTACACCTTTTCTGTTCATGCCCACAAAACGCATGTGCTGCAAAATGGGTGTTTTGAAATAACGCGCCATATATATTTGGATCCAAATAACGAAGTATGTTGAAAACGATAGGGGGATGGGGGTCCCTCCGTGTCTCTCTGTCCGCCTCTCAACGGGTGAAAACGTCCGTGCAGACGTGGAAGTTCACAATACGTAAGCGTCGAAATTTGTCAATGGAAGATCCATCGCCTTAATACGCTGACGCTTTTTCTGTGCGCCCTCGCACACCCACCTTATGCCCAAAAAAAGCAGATATGAATGCATCATCAGGCAATGTAGCGAATGCTTTAAAAGGATGCTGGCGAAATTCGAAACCAGTTGGGCTGATTGGCTATGACCAAGAAAGAGATGATTTGGGACCTCTCACAACTAGTTGAGAGCACCGCCACCGCTTCAGTTCGGAAGAAACTAGAGGCTATGGTGGGCGAAGCAGAAAAAATCCGGAAAACATACCATGGCAAGATTGGGGGGCTCAATGCAAAAGGTCTCCTAGAACTCTTGGAACTAGAAGATGCCTACACGCTCGGATTTGAGGGTGTGGTCAAATATTGCCGTCTAATGTACTCTGCCGATTCGACAGATGATACCGCTAAGCAGCTTAATGATGCTGCGCGCAGGGCGTCTGTGAAGGTTGGCCAGGCATTGGCCTTCATAGATATCGAGTTGGGTAAGCTCCTTGCCGAGAAGCAATCGTTGGTCACAGATTCGATGCTCGCGGAGTACAAGCACTATGTCGAAAGGATACTGAGACGAGTGCCACACATGCTCTCGGAGACCGAGGAACAGTTGATAATCATGAAAGATAAGAACGGAATCAATGCGTGGCAGATGCTTCAGGGTGATTGGCTCTCTACTAGAACCTTTGACATAGAAATTGAAGGGAAGATGAAGACGCTTCCCTACGGTAAGATAATAGGATTGTACCAGAGTCCAAATCGTGATCTTCGGAAACGAGCAAACCATATAGTCTATGAGAATCTTGGGAAGGATGAGATTGTTTGGGCGAGCGCTATCCGCGCCGTGTGTGAAGACCATCTGCAAATGTGTAAAATGCGGAAGTATCCCGCCCCGATGACCCAAAGCCTCATCGCCAACGATGTTGACCAACAGACCATCGACAGCCTAATGAAGACCATCAAGAAAAATGTAGGTCTGTATCAGAGGTATCTTAGGATAAAGGCCAAGCTGATGGGTCTCGACAAGTTGGCCAACTACGATGTGGTTGCTCCCCTGCCGAACGCTCCCGAAATGGATTATGCTTGGGAAGAAGCTCGGAAGGAAGTTGTGGAAGCCTACACGGGATTCGATGAAGAGATAGGAGGTTGGGTCGATGAGATGTTTGAGAGGCGACATATTGATGGCGAAGTTCGAAAAGGAAAACGGTCAGGGGCCTTTTGTAGCTCTTGGCTGGCTGGAAAGAGCGCCTACATTCTGCAAAGCTTCAACGAAAGAATGGGCGATGTGTACACTCAAGCACACGAATTAGGCCATGCTGTTCATGCATATCTTGGTTCAAGGGCACAGAAGCCCAGCAACTATGAGATAGGTAGCTGCATTGCGGAAACTGGAAGCATATTTGGCGAGTTACTCTTGACCGAACGATTGCTTTCCAAAGCCAAGACAAAAGAGGAAAAGCAGGCAATCCTTGCCAACGTATTGGACGAGTTCGGCATGGCGGCCTTCCAAGTTTCTGCACGCGTTTTCTTTGAACAAGGCATGTATGACATCATAGAGCAAGGGGAGTTCCTTGATGGAGAAACTGTTGCCAAACTGTGGGTTACAGCGCGCGACGAAATCTATGGCGATTCTGTCGATTGGCTAGACATTATGAAGTGGGAATGGACAATGAAGCCACATTATTATATAGCAAACTATCGCTTCTACAACTATCCCTACGTGTACGCTCAACTCTTTGTGTTCGCGCTATACCGACTCTACAAGGAAGAAGGCAGAAGTTTTGTTCCCAAACTGAAAAGGCTCCTAGCCGCAGGTTCCAGCAAGTCTCCCCGCGAGCTTGCTGCTGAAGTGGGCTTTGACATCACAGACGAGAGATTCTGGGAGAAAGGCATCAAGCAAGCTGAAGAATTCATTGATATGCTTGAGCAAACACTCTGATTGCTCACACCCTATTTCCCAATCTTCTATTCTCTCTCTATCCAAAAAAAGTTTAACTTCCCACTCAGATGAATCACCCCTCGCCAATTATGGCCTGCATTTCTTCCAATTTTGTCGAAACAGTTTAGTTTATGTTTACATTCATAGGTCTGTGTGGGCCGGTAGTTCAGCTTGGCATGAACGCCTGGCTTGCATCCAGGAGGACGCGGGTTCAAATCCCGCCCGGTCCACTTCTGGACGAACCCGGTACATTTCTGGAGACAGAATCTTCAACACGTTGTGGCAGATGAAGAAGGACGGGTACGCGGAAGGCACCATCAAGGCGACGGATCGAAGGTTGAGGATGATTGCCAAGTGGGTGAATCTTGACCACCCGGAATCCGTCAAGGAATATATCGCGTGCAAGAAGGGCAAAGGTTCGTACAAAGAAGCACTCGCCGATGCGTATGACCGTCACGTCCGGTACAACGGGCTGACGTGGGTCAAGCCGTCGTATCGACGGTCCAGTCAGCCTCCGTACGTTCCCACGGAAGAAGAAGTGACCATTCTGACGACGGACGCCGGAAAGAAGTACAGCCTGATTCTCAGCATTTTCAGGGATACAGGGATGCGGCCCATTGAGGTGGAGAGGGCCATTCGACGATGGTTTGATTTGAAGAGGGGATTGGTGAACGTTGAAACGGCTAAATATGGAGCGGGCAGAACGCTCCAGTTGAAACACCGAACCCTGGCGATGCTCAAGGAATACGTGGGGAAGCATGACTTCAGCTTGAATGATAGACTGTTCCCGAAGACCCGCACCATGAGGACCGCGTTCAACCGCATACGACAACGGACAGCCAAGAAGCTGAAGCGTCCCGAGCTATTGAAAATCTGTCTCTACAGCTTCCGTCACTATTTGCATGCATGCACTCTCCTCACTTTTTTATTGTTGAAAGTATATCTTAATCAACGATTGAGATGAATGAGCAATATGACTCACTCTGTAAAGGGTGTGAGAGGAGATTCCGTAGAGTTGACTCTAAAGGAAGGGATAAATTCTTTTGCTTTGGTGTGACAACCTCTGAGGGAAGGGCTGCTTATGGTATAAAGGACTATGACAATTTGCGTTTGTGTGTAAGGCATCCTCCTTTGCAAAAACTGCCCGTGAAGGATTTGTTTCAGCTAAACATGAGCAAAACAGACGTAAGGGTACTGATAGCAGGTCTCTCACGACTATTGAAGCCCTAACCCTCATCTCTCCCTCTTTCTGGATGCTTTAGAACATTCCCGATTTCAAACTTCCACAGATACATGAGATTCTAAGTCAAATATCATATTGGGTCTTTCTTCCGGCACGCATGCATGTCGATTTTGAACACTTCCTACGATACAGTGTCAACAGTGTGCAGGATAGAAAGAAAGGGTGCGGTAGATAGGGCGCTACGGTTGGAGTATTGGGATGTACGCTATGAACTCATCCGTCCCCAGTGTATGATAAAGCTCAATATGGGCATTGTATACGAATCCGTAGTCACACCATACTTTCGTCTCAAAGCGTATCTGCAGCCTTTCATTAGAGTTCACATTTAATTGCGATGGTATGTCCAAAATAACACCAATATCCTCCCATGTTCCACTGACTATGCCATTAACAAGGATCTGGAACCTCATGACATCCGAGGACAGAATGGCCGTGCCTTCGGGGCTTACCTTTTCCAGATGCACCCAGATGTCACAGTAAACAACATCAACAGGTGTACTCGCAAAGTAATAGGAAATCGTGGGTATAATCGTGGCTTCGCCTTGAATGAAGAATGGCGAGTTCGCTGGGACATAGGTGAAGTTAACGTCTGCTTGTTTATCCGGTCCCATCGGGACGTCGTCGCTATAATATAGGTCTGAGGAGTTCATGATGAAATCATGTGGGAGATTGGGCATGTTCTCATCAACTAATACGCCCAAGAACTCATGTTCAGTGCCGAAGTTTGCACACCTGACCTTTTGAACATATCCTCTCAGCACAAGAATCTCTGCAAAGGTCGGCTTCTGCGGTTCAGGCCAATTCGTCACGCTCACATTCTTCGTTGGATCACCAGTACTACCGTATTCCTGTGAGAGTACATTCAGGTCGGTGGCATCAACGTCCCCATCCTCATCTTGGTCAACCCAAGGATCGTATCCAGTGCTTACAACGACAAATAGGGTAGCGGTCAAGCAGAAAGCCAAAGCAAGAACCAGTATGTATTTTTTCTTAATCAAAAAATCACCTCCTTACTCTTTACTGCCTACGTATCCTATACCTGAAACTTCTACAAAAGATTTGGGAAAGAGACTTCTATAGAACAAGACTAACCAGAAAAGGGAGGGGAGGTTAGCTGATTTTGTCAGCTATGTCCTTGCATGCATGCATCTTGCCGACTATTTGACGATAGAATAAACTATAAGTGTAGCGTTTGAGAAGGCTGTTTTACCCTGTATCCTCTAGCCAACTGAAGGCATAACATATGAAGGAAGAGGTTGTAAGTTTTCGAAGCATACTTGAAGCTCGTAGAAAAATAAGAAACCTCGTAACCAAAACTCCAACCTACCTGTCTAATGTTTTCAGTCAGAGGACAGGCGCAGAAGTTTACT
>Ga0209636_10001935_pt1 | contig 21017 bp, 29 predicted proteins | sample DeeMarSWOR152_54_FD_187464 | JGI IMG/M metagenome (GOLD analysis project Ga0209636, IMG submission 187464) | Marine sediment microbial communities from White Oak River estuary, North Carolina - WOR-1-52-54 (SPAdes) (version 2) | ecosystem: Environmental > Aquatic > Marine > Intertidal zone >...
AAGAGCGGGGTTGCCCTAGCCTGGTAGGGGGCAGAATAGAGCCTAAGCCTGCTAAGCCTGTGGTCCTTACGGGCCGCGCGGGTTCAAATCCCGCACCCCGCGCCACCCCTAAAGGTTGTGAAGAATTGATTTTTGAAGATTTTTCTTGGAAAGCTTGCTGATTTGCTGAGATTTCGGTCTTTGAATGTTTCTTGATGCTCATTCATTCACATCCTTGATTCAAACCAGACCTTTTCAGAAAATATTATCGATTTGGTCGTATTTCAATGTTGTCAGGCACATATATGCACATCGTTGGAGTTCAATGTGTTTGAATTTTCTTTTTGAAATCTACATAGTCAAGTTCTTATAGAATGTATTCTGCTTCGCTTGTAAGCAATAGTGTCACAAAATGCCTGTGATTGCGATTACGAAAATAATCCATAGCACCCAAATAAGAAGAATCGAGGTCAAGTTGAGCAATGCCCATGAGATACCTCTGCGGTTTCTATTTTCTACTAGAAAAAGGGTTTCTTGACCTACTGAGAATTCGCGGTGTTTGAACACGACTGCAGTGAGATACCAATTGGCAAACGATGCAAAAATGGTGATCGTTGAGATTACAAAGACCAGCGTGATCAATCCACCCAAGTCTGGAAAAAGTGTACGTCCAACGAGAAATCCTCCTACATCAGTGATGACGGAAATGAGGTTCACATTGGGATTCATCTTCTTTATTAGAGTTTCAACTTCATTCCATTCATTATTATCTACTGTCTTCTGATACGTGTGAGTTAATGCAAAATACAGCATGAGAACTGAAAGCGCCGAAGGAGCTAGTGCAATGAAATATATTCGCCCTCTCATAACAAAATTGGCGACCCACAAAGCACATGACTCTACAACATTTCGTGTGAACGAAAGCGCATCCAAGGCTTCCTCTAAGTTGTTAAAAAGCAAGACAAGGATCGTTATTGCAATAGCTATAATAAAAATAAACCTAAAGTAGCGTCTGAGTGCACCAAAATGGGACCAAGAAGACGGAGGAAACGATATGATTCTTGAATTTAACATAGGGTGCACCTTATTGATTTTTCAAGTGCACCCCAGAATAGTGGCGAGAGCCTCATCATATAAACCTAACGAAATAGAGACTAGCTTTGCGAAAACTCCCTAAAAACAACATTGGGATTCATGGGTTCAGTAAAACTTTTGTGCAGATGTGCACCACAATGCCTAGGTGTTTTCTATGACACATGACCCTGCATGGCTAATCCCCAGAATACTTAGATACCTAGAAAGCCTGCCATCAGGCTTGAGCATAAGCGATCTAAGTAGAGACTTCGGGATTAACAGAAGAACTGCCAAGAAATATCTTCAACTCCTTGAATGGGTTGGAACTAAACGCTATTGTGTAGTACACCGCCGTGGAAAACGAGGTGCAAGAATCTTCAGTCTTTCAGTATATGGCCGAGAAGAAAAGATACCACGAGGTCCTGCGCATGGTGTTTCCGTCATTAGTTGGATTTGCTATTCCTTAAGTCTCCCAAGAAAAACCTTTGGAGCTGCCTTAGATATTTATTCAAAATTGGTGGAGAACGCTTTCTCTGATTGGGTGCATTGGAGACAAATTCTCATAAAGGATGTGGCAGGTGTGGCCGTATATCTAGCTTGTCAAAAATGTGAGATTCCCCGAACTTTACGGGAGATTGCCAAATCATGTGATATTGAGGAAAACAAGCTTGAATACATGCGCGTGCACTTGGAAAAAGCTTATCAAACTGAAGCTCAGATTGGATTGAAGTTGGCCCTCTCAATTCAAGGAACTCAAATGCGTGTTGGTGACGTGAAGAAGAGAGATTTTGGGAAAGGCATAGTTGTAATGGATCGCGAAACCATGCAAAAGCTCGGCATATACTCTGGGGATACGCTTGAAGTAGTCGGCCATGGAATAACTTCCGCTAGGGTTTTGCCAGCTAGTATCCGAGACCAACCTAACATAGTACGAATAGATGCAATTACACGCGGTAACGCCGGAGTAGACACAAACGAATACGTCATAGTGCGGCCGGCAAAAGTTGAGGAAGCTTCAAGTGCGACCTTTGAGCCAATGAATATGAAGCTGACTGTTGATGAGCGCTTCATAAACTTCGTTAAGAACAGCCTAATGGATAGAACATTTGTCGAAGGCGACACGACTTTCGTCACGTTGCACGGTCATGTTATACTTCTTACTGTGACAAAGACCTGCCCTGGAGGTATTGTAAGAATGACGACAAATACACAACTAGAGGTACTGAGTAAAGCGGTATGGGAGAACAAAGAACAGTCCTCATCAACACACCATCCAGGAGAAAAGTAAGTAAATGACGCAACAAACAAATCCAAAAAGCGCAGATTCTACATAGCATTTGACAATTTTGTCGTCGTCTTCGCCGCCATCATTTTGTATACACAAACACAAAGCTGCCATCTGAACTTTGTGCAACTGAACTTTCTAAGTTTCTAATTTCTAAACTAGATAAAAAAATAGTTTCTAAGAATAAAATTATTTTTATAATATAAAGTTAGAAACTCTTGATTTTAAATGAAATACTGTACATGAAATAAACGTTGATTTGCATTTTACGTTCACATGATCATTGAAAGACAATCCCTAGGAATAGGATAGTTCGCATGTTAACAAAAATCTATCCGGTAAAGGCTCCAGTACTGTGCTGTAGCATATTTCCAAGTGTAGCTCAAAATTCGAGGTTCAGTGCACACGAGTTTCTAATTTTTTCATCTTTTTAGAAAGTATAAACTTAGAAACCTTGCTGTCATGCAAAGTAAGAATCTAATTTCTTCTGTTTGCCTGCATAGCGGTATGAAAAGTGGCCGTGAGGGCCTCTTCGAGACACTACTCTTCCTTCTTCTACGAGAGACAACAGAGTCTTTCTAATCCACACTCCATTGTAATCGCCACACTCCTTCACAAGTTGAATTAAATACCAATCTGCAAGATATCCATCAGCTTCTCTTAGAAGTCTTAGAATATGCCCTCTTATCGCCCATATGGTTCTCGGATTTTCCATTGTTAAACACCTTCTCTGAACGCTACGCGACCCCGTCTCCATCTGCACTTCTCGCAGTTCTCTTCAGCCTGTAGAAGCCGTATCTTGGCTGCCAGATCTTGTCTTCATCTAGCAACTGTCTACGAGCAATCTCTATTGTTGGAATGCTGACCTGCATTCGGGATAAAACGTACTCGATCATTGCTTGCCTGCTCTTCTCTTTTCCATCCTTCAGGAATTCCAGTATGAACCCTTTCGCTTGAGTTATCTTTGATTTCTCTCTCGATGTGCGAGTGAAACTTTCTGCGATTAAAGGATTGATTGAGAAATCAACGAAATGAGAAAGTCTACTTTGGATGAACTCTACATCTTCCTGAGTATAGTGCAACTCATCAATGTCTTTGAAGCCGTTTTGAGATGATGTTCTCAGAAATGCATGCGCAACTAACTCTCCGATGACATCACCTTTCAGACGAGGATTAATCACATCAGCAAGCACTATGTAAGATTTGGCTGCAATCTCATCTTTGACCAGAGCTTCCAGATCATCATAAATCTGTTTCATCAGAGCCTCTGAAGGTCGCAACATCTTCCAGACTTTGACTTTGCTCAATCGCAGGTTGACTTCTTTCAGTTCAATTACTGCATCTTGATCTAACCTGTACTCCCTGTGCAGATGTTTACTTGCTTCTTCATCTGTCACATGATGTTGAACTACATGGTATCTGCTGAAATGTCCACTCTTACTTATAGACGTGAAGTATCGATTGTCTAAAGGCCTTGTCGCTGCAAGAACACAGACCTTCGGAGTATACGAGAGTTCTCCTCGAATGGAATCATAGAAAACTCCCTTCGCTTCTAGCTTACTCAACTCTTCCTCCCTGATTTCGCCATATCCTAACTTCAGTATTTGCCGAGTGACCTTTTCTCCTTCGAGAACAACATTCATAACGTTGACAAATTGCTTCATTGCATCTCTTTGCCCGAGCAAAGCTGTAAGTTCAGAGATTACTACAAAATTGACATCACGTGTGAAAGCAGGCTCAATAATGTGCTTCTTCTTTTCATCGATTGAACCAAAGATTTTCTCTAGCGACATGGAAGTTATGTCAACAGCTTTCAATGTCTCAGGTAAGGTTTGAGTGAACACTTTGAGAATCGTTGACTTGTAGTATGCAAATTGCCAGTAGAGAAGCATGTTCTGAACAACCCTGGTGATCAAATCATCCGAGAATCTAGGCAATAGCCTTGTAGCAAATGCAAGTTCAAGTTCGATGAACGCTTTTTTTCCAATATCGCCTGCGAGACTGCAACCCAATTTTGCCGCAGTATGGAGTGGGCTCTTTAGCTTGATTTCCATAGAATCACTTCACATCTCGATTCGCACTTGAGCGTGGGGCTCTACTGAGAATTTCAACAACTTCTCTTAGAGTTTGCACTATTTCATTTCTTGAACGCATGTACGAAGATCCTTGGGTTTCACCGATTCCATCCTCTAGTATAGATCCTCCTGTCCTATGGACTTCGTAAATGTCGATATTGTCGTCCCTATCGAAAAAGACCTGCAATCTTGCATGTACCATTTTTTATCCATGATTTCCATGAAGAAATAATTATATTACAATTATGTAACATAATATTGCTAATGGTGACATATATGGGAAGGCGCAGAGACTCAGTAACGAGTATGACTGAGATGATGAAGGCTCTTGCCCTGAATGGGCCTTCAACCAAATGGGACTTATCCTCAAAATCCAGTGGAAAAGCGAAAGATTGTTCAACTTCCCTCTCTTATTCACTAGTGCTCAGATATCTGAAACGTCTTATGAGGATGGGTTATGTCAAGGAATACGGAATAAGGAAGAAAACTAAGAAAAGCGTCGGACATCCAGTAGCAGGAAAGTCGAACAAGATAAAGCATGAAACTATGCTGTACGGGTTAACATGGTTTGGTCTATGGTCTATTTTCATGGAAGATCAAGTAGTCCGAAACAGACTGGACACTGTTGAGAATAACTATCCAGAATTGAAACCCAATACTTGGCTTGAAGTGACCAAGGGTTGGATCAACGATTCGCGACTCTCTCGTACGTTTCCTTTGTTAAAGCAGTATGGAAGAACTACACGACACTATGAACCTAACGCCAGACTCTTCGTTCAGGCACTGGTTCTTACCACAGTGTATCTAAGAGAAGGCAAGCTCGCCGAAGGCTATGACCATGCGGTGGAGTTCTTCAAAAGATATCCTAAGGGAGCAATCATCAGGCTTTGGTGGGGACTAGAACGAGAGATCAAAGAACATGAAGAAATAGTGAAAAGATGCAAAACCTTGATGGAGAAATTGAAGCCTCTAAGATATTCATCAAACGATACAGAAACTACGAATTAACAAGAATCTGCAACTGCAAGAACACTGTATAGCGAGGTACATGTGTCACGAGGTTAGCTCAAGTTGAGAGTTGCTGCACATTTGAACCTGCTCCACATCTAACTGCCTATGGACATTAGTGAAATGGCGATGATTGTTTTATGACATACACGTGAATGCTTTACAATACTGCGAAATGTTTATAAGCGATATTGATATGTCAAAAACTCATAAAGGATGTGGTTCACCTGGAACGCCGTGGAATTGAATCGAAACGTCTCTTAGAGAAGATTCTATGCGTACTCAAACTTGCCAACAACAAAGCCTTACTTCGAGAAAAGGACAAAATTCTGAAAAACGAGACTAAACGCCAGATATATGAATTGTGTGATGGAAAGCACACTGTAAGTGATATTGCTTCTGACCTCGATACGAGTCAACCCAATGTTTCGTATCACCTGTCATCTCTTTTAGAATCAGGATTGGTTCTCTATGATGAAGTAGGAGGCAAGAGATATTATTTCAAAAGCCTGGAGTGACCAAATTTGAGTGGCACAAAGCCGTTATCTGAGAAACTAGATGAATTGATCTTCTGGACTCGGTTTGCTGCGCTACCAGCCTTTAGAGCTTTGCTCTTGGATACTCTTAGAGAGGACATTGACAAACTCGTCTACGAGCTCTCCAACGGAGAAAGAAGCACACGAGAAATAGCGAATATGATTTCAAGCGAAGGAAGGACAATCACTCATACTACCGTCGCCAACATGTGGAAAAAATGGTCGATTCTGAACTTGGTCATGCCAGCTCAAAGAAAAGGTCGTTTCAAAAGAGTGATTTCGTTGGAATCACTTGAAATCGAACTCCCACGAATGGAAGTTTCTTCTGAGATTGAGTAAAACCGAGGGGAATTGTATGAATGATGAGGAACTCGAAGAGCTCAAAAAGATCACTAGGATTCTAACTCTTGCTCATTCCCAAATTTTGGAGAGAGAAATTTCAAAATATGCTTCAACAGACAAAAGAAAAATGATTTGGGTTCTTATCGATGGAACAAACATGCCACAAGATATGATCGATAAAATCCAGATCAAGCGAAGGACAGTATACGATTTCCTAGAAGTCTTAGATCAGGCAGACTTGATAGAGAACCCTAAGAGAAAACCTCCTAGAAGACTTGTGGATTTTGTACCATCATCTTGGATTGAACTTCTTGAGAGAGAAGCTGAAGGAGAGACGGCCATATGAAACCAGATTTTGAGAAGAAATTGATTCAAACACTTGAAGAGTTAGTAAAATGGACCAGAGTGACTAGCATTCCCCATGTAAAGAAACTTCTATTGGAGATCTTGACGACTCCAGAAGAGAAGATTGCGTACGAATCAAGCAATGGAGAAAGAACTGGTAGGGAAGTGGCAGAAGTAGCCAATGTAACTCAGCCTACAGTTGCAAGGTGGTGGAAAATATGGACAAAGGCTGGAATTGCTGAAGCCATATCGGTACAAAGAGGGGAGAGAGCTAGAAGGCTTTTTTCACTTGATGACTTCGGCATTGAAGTACCTGTGATTCACAAAGCTACTCAGGAGCAAGGTGAAGGTTGCAATGAATGAGGAATTAAAGAAAATAATTCGTCAGAATGAGATCATAATATCTCTGCTCGGAAGAATCGCATTCAACAAAGAGAAAGTCAAGGATATCGTCACGTACAAGAAGCGGAATCCAAAGAAATACATTGAAGGATATAACGCTTGTGATGGGAATCGTTCTGTGTCAGATATTTCTAAAATAGTCGGAGTTAGCGTACCAACAATTTCTGTGATTCTGAATGAATGGGAAGATGTAGGGATAGTTCGGGAAGTAGAAAGAAGCGGAGGTAAATTCTACAAGAATTTGTACCAAATCTGAGGATGCTACGATGTCAAAAGAACAACTTGATAGAATCGATGAAATTCTCTCTCATGTAAGATCTATAGATGCTCAGATGACGTGGGTAATCAGATCAGAATCCAAGGAGCTTGAGAAACTGCTCCTCAAATATTTCTCAAAGCGAAGGAGAGCCGCAAAGGTCTACCTTGCAGTAGATGAAAAAAGATCCTCGGGTCAAATAGCTGATTATCTTGGAATACTTGTCCAAAACGTGAGTAAGGAACTTGCTGAATTAGAAAGCAGGGGATTAGTGGAGCTTAAGAGATGGGGCATCTACAAGAAAAGCAAGATCGATGGGATTCTAAGATTGAGTGCCAAACTACGAAAAGATTCAGAGTTCAAGGATATCAAATGATGTAGAATGAAATATCTAGATGCACTCCTGAGATGTTTCAATGAAAATGACTATACACATAGAGAAGACGTTGCCATAATGATATCAGACGTCTTCGAAGAAAACCCAGATGTTAGCTTAGAAGCATTCACGAGAAAGATCAAAGGAATCAAAAGAGACTTCTTCCGTATTAACAGGTTAAATAGAGTCGATTTTTCGGAAACTGTCTATATCCTCCTGAATAGAATAAAGAAAGAACGCCCAGACAAGATTAACAAGTTCAATCTGGCTAAAACTTTCATCTCTAATCATTTTGAAATCGGATTTAACAGAGCAAAGTATGTAGAAGAGAGAAAGGCTATTCTGGAAAAGTTCTCAACCCTGAAAAAGCCTCATACTGTCACCATTGAAGCTTTCAATAGATTGCTAGATCGAATTAGGGTTTCCTATCAGATTGATCTTCACGGTGTAAAGGAATACTCTGGGATCGACATTTGCAAAAGCCTAACAGATGCGATGATAGGCTTCCAGATAAAAAGTCGAAATGATGACATCTCTGAACATATGATTAGATCTGAAACTTCAAAAGCTCAAGATTGGAAATTTGATGGTTTTGTCTTGATTTACAGTCGTGAGAGAGACAAGAAAGTGGAACCCTCGATTCAAGCAGCTTATCATCATTTCAGAGTTCTCAAAGATTCTGGTAAGATGTACTGTGCGATTGTATATCCAGAACTTCTTGCTGAACTTTTTAGAGAATATTCAATCAAAATGGAAGACTGACACTTCGAATTATGGAGCGCGCACACTATAAGTGGAAAGTTGGAAATCGTGATTGGATTACATAATGAATTATATAGGGGATTCAAGTGAGTCGTGAAAAATGGTGCCCTTTCATTTAATGTTTATAGATGAATCTAGGATAGAAGAGAATCGATATACTTGTGTAGTAGGATTAATAGTTCCAGCCAGAAAGGCAATCCCGATCTGCAAAAAAATAAACCAGATCATCAAGAGGTACTTAGGTAAAGAATTTTCCTTTTCAGATGGGACTCTCAATATAAAAGGGATAAGGAAGACAAAGCATGAGAAAACTCCTTTCTCTGGACTAACTGAAAGACAGCGACGCAACTTCTCTAGACGCGTTTACAGAACTCTTAGAACCTCAAATTGCACCCTTTTATGCAGCATTGTTAAAGAGTCAGAGAACTACCAAAACGCCGTCAAGGAGGGGATCTATTTCATTATAGAGAGGTTTTTCTATTTTCTGCGAGAGAACGATTCTGACGGAATTGTTATTTCCGACAAACCGGCTAGTGGAAAATATGATTACATGAATGAACTCATCGAGTCAGTAAGAAGTTCTGAGTACTGGGGAAAAGACTTCAAGGAAAGAATTTACCAAGATATATTTTTCACTCGGGACGAATGGGATCCCATGATTCAGATTACTGATCTTTTGGCATTCACTCTTAGTTCCTATACCCGATCATGTTTGAAACATATCTCCTTGTCTGAACTTTCTGAGAAACGTGATTTCAGATACAAACTGAGGAAAAATCAATTCTTTAGAATGATCTTGCCATTGATAAGGAAGAGTTCAGACGGAAGGGTGCTTGGCTACGGCATAAAATGCTAAGACGTGCGTCAAATCTTTCTTCAACCTCTCTGTTATACTAGTTTAATTTAAGCTCTACATAATGTAACTATTAGTTTGACATCTAATCTGTGCATGCAAATTAATACGGAATCCTTTCAAGAATGTTCGTGAAAGTGAAACTGTTCATCGTTGTATCTGATTTGTCAAACCGCTTTAAGGCAAGAAAATCCAAAAGATACCAATTTCCCTTTTCGATTTCCTGCAAAATTAAATTCGATTGGACGCGTGCAAGTAGCAATTTTTTCCTTTTTCTTGGAACGACAATCACCTTCACCGCATGATGTTCAGATGGTATATTTGAACAACGATCAAAAGCCTTGGTAAAAGAGGTGGTAGTCTCAACTTCGAAAACGTAATGGATTCTTTGATCTCTAATCCACATCGTATCAATGAATTTCAAGAAGTTCCATGTTCGACTGTTCACACTAAGAAGCTTAGGTCTTTTCCAGAAATCTGATAGATCTCCCAAAACTTTTTCTTCTCCATCTACCCGACAAAGGTAACTTTGTTCGTTGTTACCAATCCAGATTTTATAGCCAAGAACCTTGCCGACCTTGGCTAGAACTTCTATTTTCTTACTGTGAGCAGTTTCCTTTCTAAAGAGGATTTGCTTGTATTTTTCTACCTCCTTAAGAAATTTCTCTGCATTTTCAAGCTCTTGACCTGCAGCGGACAACCTCCTTTCTATAGTTTTGGGAGTCACACCAAGTATATGTGCAGTGTCTCTAACGTTGCCAGTCTCTCCATAAATTTCCAGAGTCTTATGTAGTTTGAAAAACCTTTTACCTAGTCTAGATTCAAGCTCAGACTCATCTTCTCTAGGGCACATTGAAAAATCACATGCTCAGCAGAACTATGTCGTTATAGGATAAGTATCTATATGTGCATATAAAAAATACTAACTTTATAATTTTTCACTAAAAGAAAGAATTTTAGAAGTTTATAAAACTCTAACTAGATCATAAATCAGAAACTCAGAAAATCACTTTCTGTATCTGCAAGGTGAAAGAGGCGTTGTCTTGTAGTATATGCCTAAGTAGGTATAGATGTCGGGTTTATAGCATAAAGTTTCAGAAAACCCTAACAATCTTAGTTTCTCTCGCACTTTCATCACGTCTTCAAGATCGAGGTAATCCGCAGTATAAACGCATATCACATGTCTCCTCTCACTTTGCATAGCTGTGCCAACCTTAGCTGACATCCTGAGTTCTCCATTAATCGTGGGTTTTGCTACAGTCTTCCAAGCAGCATTGATTTCAGAGCTGTTCCGGTAGATCAGCCACTTCCCTATGAGAACACCAGATTCTTGTGCAAGCTTGTCCAGTTCCTCTACAGACAGGGGAACAGAAACCATTCTTTCGCAGAGTTCCAAAGAGATTTCAGTTTTGTCTTTGCTCATTTCCGCAGCCATTGAAACTATCGCTGAAGCGAGCTTGTCGTCAAATCCACCTTTCCCTGATTTCTGCCTTTTAGAACTTCTCACACGTACCCAAGGTTGATTATGAACTTCAGTCGGTAGATTACTGTCAATGTAGCAATCCACACACTTCTGATCCACACATTTGGTGATCAGCTTTCCGCACAGTTCACATCTCATTTATTGACATCCTCGGGATGATTCACGTTACATTATCCATGTGGCGAGAGAACTCGCCAAAATCTTGTTTCCACTCGTGCCCTGATCTCTCGCGCCATACAGCAAATGCTTCTTTTTCGTGTTTCAGGAAGTCTTCTATGTCACAGCTATTCAAGTGACAGAAGTGCTTTGTCAAATCTTCACGATCAAGTCCTTCCTGCCTAAGTTTTGCTCTTCCTTCAGTAGTATAGCACCAGAACCCGATATGCTTAATTTTGTGACAGAGATTACATAAATGATGTATTGCAGCTAATCTCTGAATATGCTTCTTATCATCATATTCCCAAAACTCGTGAGCAGAGAATCGCCCTTCTGAAGTGCCACAGATATAACATCTGCGACCCTCTTTTGCGTATATTTCTTGTTTTACACTATGCCACACGTTTCTAGGCAGTAGCTGATAGAGTGAAGAACGCCATACAGAACTTGGCACTAATTCTATTTCTAATTTAAACTTCGTTTCACTGCAAGTGTCACAGTTCATCTAGAATCCCCAGTACTCTCTGTTCATTTTCCTTACTTGCCTTTCAAGTTGTCTGATGATTCTTCCTTCATCAATTGTCAAAGATTTTATGACTCTCTCATAACCCTCTCGATCACGACCTCCATCTAGCCACCAATGAGTGAAACCTTCTTCTGCATCAGTATTCCAAATCTCTCTATCACATTTGTCCCTACAAGCAACTATTACGCTCAGTTTTTTCAAATGCCTGTCAGGGTTTAACGCGAATTTCAGAACAAGCGGGGCACCACATTCTGGGCAATTGGTGGATAGCACCATATACTCTTGAAAATAGTGTTTCGCTTTTTCAAGGAGTTCCTGAGCGAGAACCATTTCCAGTCACCACTTACTCCATAAACCATAGAGTGAACAGAGTCAACATATTTGATGGAGAAAATCGCAGAGAACAAAACAATTGTAGACGTCGGATGCAAGATACCTTCTGAATCCTTCTCTATTTTCTTTCCATAATTTTGTTATCCTTTTTCCCTTTTCCGCAAAATCTTCTCCTTTCGGAGCTAATTTCTTATCTTCTCTCCTTAAAGGCAAATCTTTGAAAGCTTTCTGTTCCAAGACAGTTTCGAGATTCATGAAACTTGGCTTCTCGGTGTAACCTTTGTTATATAGGTAAAAGCGAATCGGATGAGCTAATCCTAAGAAGTGTGCTCTCTCAATCATGTCATTGATAGCCCATAATTTTTCAGTTCTGTACTGTGTCTTCATCTTTGTTGTTAGAAAAGGTCTGTCAAACGACGATATGCCATACCCTACAACCAGAAGAGGCCTTTGAGATTTGATGAAGTCGTCGAAGTCCCTAAGAATTGCCAGTTCATATTCAGTTCCCTCTTCTTCAGCTACAAAAAGCGTAGGTTTATCATCTGTGAAGTACATCACTCCGATTCCGATAATCTGTCTTGATGGCAACAATATCTCTTCAGGCTTCTTTACATGAGGATGAATCTCCAAGTCGAGAGCAACGATTTGGTCTATCGGAGTTGCTTTGATTATCTCTTCTTCAAAAACACCATAGTGCAATTTACCACCTCAATTACCTTCTTTAACCAACTTTCTAGCTTTATAACTTTCTAACACAAAGAAAAAATCAGAAATTTATAAATTTCAATTCAATTATAAATTGGAAACTTAGAAACTTAATGAGAATTGTTCATAGAGAAGGAAATTTCATGGGATCTATAGTATATCGTTGTCCAAACTGTGAAGGTACAGAAGTCCGTTATGACTATGGTCCGAAGATGCTGGTTTGCAGAAAATGCGGGACACCATTGAAGGATTTTGAAAGAGATGTCACAGAATGGGTTTTACAGAAAGTCCTTGGAGAAAAGGCTAGTTAGTGTGGGTAGATTGATGTGTCCATATGAAGAAAGGGCGTTCCATCAAGGCGATTGTATAATCTCTTCTGAATATTCTAGAAAATCACTAATGTGCACAGCATCTTTATGCTCACGTTGGATATAGATTGCTTCTGACGTTGGTAGCTGTTGTGCTAGGATCGTTGGATGCATCTATCCTAACAAAGGGAATATTGTTGTGCTGTGCAAAACTTTGAGCGGCATTCACATCTGCAACATCAACCTGAGTTCCATTCCATTGCCTCTCGATTACAGCAATCCTCGCGTCGAATCCTTGATTGCGAGCAGTCTGAACATAGCGATCATATCCAAAGAGGGCAGGGTTGTTGACGTTTAGCTCAAGTGGACAAATAAGCAAATCATAGTCTTTTCTGTTGACCTTGTATCTTTCTTCTATGGCTTGAGGAAATCTTCCTGGTGGATACTTACTCAAACCCATTTCCTGAGGAGCGCTAAGAATCACAAAAGCTCTTAGTGGTGTTCCACCTAACGATCTGAGATTCCAGGTTCTACATCTTGGGCAACCAGTTAGACTTCGGATAGTTGTAGATTTTCCACTGTTCAATGGTCCTACTACAAAAATCGCAAACTTTTCCTGCGTAGTCATGCTAGACCTCTCTCAAATTTCATGCTTTTATAACTTTCTAACCAAAGAAAAATTGGAAGCTTATAAAATCTATATTTGATTATAAAGTAGAAATTTAGAAAGCATTAATTCGCGTCCAAAGAAGGTTACAGGAATGAAAGGGCACAAATTGGCAGTAAAGGTTAGAGCCTATCTAGAGTCTAGTCTTCCACGACTGGAAATCACAGTTGGAGATAATTACTGGGACAATTCGATGTGGCATGCAAGAATTACTGGATGTATTGCTGAAGTTGGAGTCAAGAATGGATTTGGGGTCGAGTTCGGAAGAAGATTTATGCATTTTAAGAATGTTGAAAAAATCGACTACTTCGACTTCCTTAAGAGATATCGCGCCCTATACGTTAAATACGGGCTTGGTAAATGGCCAGGCTTTAATGAACGTTCTTGGACCGAAATTGACGTCACATTTCTGGATCCACAGAACTCAACTATTGCATTGTGCGAATATGAAAACAAACGTATGGAAGTAATGGACAATATAGTCAAATTCAGAGCTTTACACTCATTTAATTCGAGCAAATTTAATCCTTCATTATGTTTGATAGGGTTTTGGGCTAGTTCTAGGAAGTTAGTTGAAGAAACTGTGAAAGAAGCAAATGTGCTCATCAAAAGGATGACAAGAAGTGAAGAGGCAACCTGTGATGGAAAAGAGACGTATCAATTTGATCCCCTCAAGTGTCACTGGTTGCTTTTTGCACTTTTCAAAGACGCACCGGCGTTTATGGTTAAGTGCATGTCTGTGATTCTAAACCGTAGAGCACAAAAAGTAGAGGAGACAATGTTTGACGTTGGACACACTATTCACTAATAGTCAAGCAACCATAGGTATAGATAAGACTCGACTCGTACCATCTTTCTTTTGAAATTTCCTTACATTAATAGATGAAAGATAAATAAGAAAAAAGCGAAAGAAAAACCGAGATTAGTGTTTTCCTCTCTTCCTTGCCTGCTTCCTTATAGATCTCTTTTTCTTCACGTCTTTGCTTGACATGACTTAACGCCGCTCCTTGTTACTATTGCTATTTCTGAGTTTATAACTTTCTAACCTAGAAGGAAAATTTAGAAGTTCATAAATTCTAGCTCAATCAGAAGACGTAAAGTTATAAACTAACAATGTTCGTATATTTCGATGCTGAGAACAACATGACCAAGCCAATTCATAAGCGCGACTTATTGGTAATAGGCAACCTGACTCTAGACATTATACATGGCGTGGATAGGATTCCGAGACTTGACGAAACAGGATTGGTATTGAGCAAGAATGTCTGTTTCGGTGGCAGAGCAGGTAACATCGCAGTCATAGCGGCGGGGTTAGGTTTGGATGTTGCCATAGCGTCGATTACCGGTGCTGACTTTACACAGAGTGGCTATAGACACTATCTTCTGAAGCGAAAAGTAGATGTGGACAAAGTAGAGATTCTAAAAACTGAGAAATGTGCCAAGACCCAGGTTTTCAGGCGACCTGATGGAAAACATATCTACTTCTTCCAAGCAAATGTGCAGGAAAGAAACCATGGTCTAGACCTTGAAAGAGAGGAACTCAACAAGTTCAAAATTGTCTACTTGACCTCGTTTGATTCTGAAAAAGCTGTCATAGAAATAATGCGAAAGTTAGAAACTCTCGACAACGTATTCTTTGGTCTTGGAGAGGAGATCTACCGAAAATCCAAAGGGTTTTTAGAACTTGCCATTGGAATTTCAAGCTACCTTAATCTGAACGAAAAGGAGTTCGAAACTCTTCTGGAGAAAATAGGGCTTAGTGCTATTGACGATGTCTTTGATATAGGCACCAAGTTGAGGTTTGTTTGTGTATCATTAGGGGATAAGGGAAGCACGATTTACACTCCTGAGCAGAGGTATTTTGTCCCGCCAGTGCCTCCTCAAGAAATGGTTAGCACTCTCGGCGCAGGCGATGCCTATGTCGCTGGTCTAGTCTATGGGATTGTGAATAGTTGGGATATCAAAGAATGTGGAAGATTAGGTTCTGTCGTGGCATCTTTCATACTCGAAAGAGAAGGCGCACAAAGTAATTTGCCGAATTGGACAAATATAAGAAAAAGGTACAGTCATTCTTTTGGCGAATAACCTTCAAGCGAACGGTCTACTCATGTTCTCTAGGGAACGCTCTGAGCGCATCTCTAGCAATTTCAGAAGCTTTCAATGGACATAGCTTTACATCTTTAGCGTAGTAATCTCTCGCTTTCTCAAATAATTGATCAATTTTGTTCACAAGCCCAAAGATCCAAGAAAAAGTATCAGCGATTTCCCCTTCGAGTTTCTTTATCTTTTTCGCTAAAACTTTTTTTTCAACCGTATTACGTTTCTCTAGTGCATCATACTCATATAGTTCTCTTGTCACCTCACCTATTTCCTCAATGAAATGCAAGCATAACCCTGAAATCGGTAACACAGAGTGAGCTTCTTTATAAATGGCTTTGATCATACCACTCCATTCATCCAAAGTCCTTGGTTTCTTCTTCATCTTCTGAGCGCGTTCCAAGTTTTCTTTGCTCTTTTTCTTGGCCTTAGGTTTTCCCTGCATCCCCAGGCATATGCACGACACATAGTCTTTCTGCTTGACCTCGTTTTCTGGAATTTTATCAGCGCATGCATAACACATGCCAGGGTACTTGTTCCACGCTATATCAGAAAGTGTGGAAAGTTCATGACCTTCCCGATATTTTCTGACAAAGCAACATAGCAAGCCCAAAGCTTCACCAAGAGATTCAACCGCTTCTTGATATTCCTCTCTTCGTATGAATTCTGCTACACGTGTTCCAGCATTCTCAACAGAGCGCAACCATATGGAGGAGGGAGTCAGTCCTCCTAATTGCTCACTTCCTCTTTCATAGAAATGCTTCTCCCATTCATCAAGACTCATCGTCTCAAACTCAAGGAGACTCCACTTATTCGCTGAGTTACTCGCTTCCATTGCTATTCTCTCATTTAGCCACTCTTATATACAAAGGCATAAGTAATGAGGGGTAACTCTTCTGGGAGAATGCTTAGGTTATTTGCTGATGTTAAGACATCCCTTGAGAATTGGTCCTTTGAGATCAAACCTGAAGGTTTCCATTCTCCTGTCTTGATGTGTTTAAAACCTACATTAAGAAGAACTTTTTCCAAGTCTTGAGAATTATATAGAAAAGATGGCACTGCTAGTGATTTGCCATTTTGTGTTCTAAAAATAGTCTGATCCATCTCAACTCCAAGGAATGGACGAAGATTGTCTGCCCAAAGCTTGGTCGGCAATGCTATAAAGAAGAAACCATTCGGTTTTAAGACTCTTAGGACTTCCTCAAAAGCTTCCTTCAGTGAATAGGGATCTCCTAGCAACGAAAACACACCATCAAAGGTGTTCTCTCTAAAGGGTATTCTAAATGCGTCCATCTGAATGCAGAACGCAGATCGAGGATGCATGCATGCATGCATTCCTGTTCTCATCATTGCCAGAGATATATCACCTATTACCACATTCAATCTAGCATCTTCATACAATTCCTCTAATCTACCCTTTCCTCCTCCGAGATCCAGATACAGACCATCTGGACTTAGTTCAGTAATGATTCTTGGTAGGTGAGTATGAATAATCGTGTCAAAATTTCTAGATGTCCTATGCCGCTGCGAATAGTATTCTTTCGCCAAGATATCCCAAACCATCTTGAGGTACGAAACCAAGCTTTTCATGTTTCCAGCTACCAGACTCTATCACCTCGATAGGGATGATTACTCTTAAGTTTTATATTAAGTGAGATCGACTCTTTTGACTAAAATCTCAACTTACTAGAAATCATACGTGTGAACATTGTTTATAGTCTGCTCTAACTTCGCCCAACCGCCTTGCGGCGATCAGCGTGTGCGATAGAAAGTAAACTTTCGAGATCCTTTGCTGCTTTACGCAGTGCCTCATAAAGCTCTTCTTCTTTTTTGTTCCTGTCATCAAGTAGTTTCTCGATAAAATCCTCTATTTGAGCAATGTTGGCAATGACGTTAATGAGAAGTAACAGCAATATTATTTCACGTGCATTTGGCTCTGCAAGTATAGAATCATAATTATTGAAATAAGCAAATCCAACTATAGTAGTGGACAACATTAGACAGACGATGGATACCGCAATCCTCAGTTTCCCGTTCATTGATACGAACTCAAAAGAAGAAGCCTCAGTGGTCTTTGATCAACATTTCTAACTAAACCAAACTGGTTGAGTTTTTCGACATCTTTACAAGCAAGATCTAACACAGTATTATTGGTAGCAAAAATGAGTATATATCATGCCCTGAAGAAATTAGGACTCAAGAAGACAAGGCTGCGGATTCTCGAAATTGTTCGTGAGGAAGAAGCGGGTATAAGAGCAGAAGAGGTGCGGCAATGTCTAAAGGAAAGTTTTGGCATAGAGATTACAATTCAAGCGACTATAGACCACCTCAAGAAACTGGTAGAAGATGGGTTTGTCAAAAGACGTGAAAAACTCTCGGACACTTTTCATCATCCTCACTATGTGCCGAGTCAGACTGGTCGTTGGTTGCTCGCGACTGCAATGGATAATGTTTACAAGAAGTATAAATTCAAACCATTCGGTTTTGATTCCAAGTTTAGGCGAACATCGGTTGATTTTCCCTTCCGCGTCGGAGAAGAAAGATCTTTGGCAGACTTTGAAACAAAACTGATCGAGTTTGAGAAGGAAATCAAAAAGGATGTGGCAAGTTTTGGTTCTCATTGGTGGTTTGAAAAAGCCTACAAAAGCCTAGTCTTTGAGATGATGCACAAAATAACTCACCGAAACCGTGATGTCATCGGGCTCTCTTTTGTGGATACTCCAGTGGCAAGAAACCAAGCACGGAAAGCAAAAGGAGATCTTGGCATTAACTTGAGCATTTGCTCTGGTTCTCCTTTTGATAACATCTATTTCTACGTATTTGGCCATGTTGTGACTATGGCATTCTATCCTGCTGAGGTGAATGCAAAGGTAACTAGAATCTTCCGATCGCATAGTAGCCTGGAAGAAATACCCAAAGGAGAATTTGAGGAAATACTAGAAAGTAAAAATACCGTTAAATATGCATATGCAATGAATGACGAACTCGCTTCTCTATGGTTAAAACAAGCAAGACAAATGTTGAACTCTGCGATTTTTCCATAGTGCTCTAGCGATGCATGAATGCACATTGAAGCTATCCGAATCGAAGAAAACTGCTGCTCACAAAGTCTGTGAGACTCACAGAAGAACTGAATAGAGACACGCAAGAACCTACTGTTCTAGTGTTTTCTCGAATTTGAAAACGTGCTCGTTTCCCATTGAAACCTGCAGTGAAAACTCCATCCCTCGACCGGGTTCACTCCATACTCCATCAAGAAGAGTTCTTGTTTGTTTCTCATCCTTGCAAACTCTGCAGATCTTCTGCACAGTCACCTTCCTATCAACACTATGCTCTCTCAACTTGCTGTTGAAATCTGCAGGTTTCAACAGTTTGATATTCATCCTGGATGCATACTGCGCTAGCGCTATCTTCTGTCCACTGATAGTCACTTTCTCCTTTGGATTGTAAGCTCCTGCACCGAACACTGGCACCACTCCTTTCTTCAACTCTCTACCGTTCTCAGTATCAACACCGAAGTCAGTACTCCATTTCAACACCTCAAAGAAGTCGTCAAGAGCTTTTTTGTTGACAACGCTCCACTTACACTCTAGCACATAGGTTACTGTGGGACTGAACAATCCAGGAGTGACTTTCCAGACTCTATCAACCTCTGCACTTTGCTTGCGATCTCCTACAGGCTTGAGTAAATGCAAAGTGATCCTACGTGGATCGATATTCCTTCGATGATTCTGCTTGACGAACTCTGCTCCTTCAGTGAACTTGTCGATGAACCATTCTACTACTGCTTCCCAGTTATGACCGATACGATTGTCTCTACCAAAACGTATTCTGATGTAGTTCTTCTTCATCTCCATGTTAGCTCTAAGGTCTTCAGGCTTCATTGAGTCTAGATAGTAATAGGTGAACTTACTGAAGATTCTCACATCTTTAATGTCAGGATACAGTTGCTTAGCTCTCTTGATCGCTCGTTTGACTCGATCAATGGGACAGTTCAAAACATGTCTGAGATAAGTCAAAGACAGCAGTTCCTTTGCTGTCAGCAACTGATCTCTTATCAACCGTATTCTTTCATGAATCGTATTAGTTGTTGGATTGTCAAGCAGCATCTTACTTGTTCTTTCAAAAGCCTCTTTCACAGCTCTGTCTCTAGACACATCTTGATCAATCCATGTCAAGATGAAACCTTTACTGAATGGACTGCGTTGATCGTGGCTCTGATAGCCTCTAACGTAGATTAGACCTTTTCGTTCAAAACGTCGGACGTTGGACATGATATCGCATGACTTGACTTTCAACTCTTCTGTGATGCCTTTGCTATAAAACGCCCTAGTCTTGTTCTCTTGCAGGAAGTTCAGAATCTTACTTGCTTTGCTCGCTACATCTTTACTTCTACCATCCTTCTTTCGCTCATCATACTCGACAAACTGACAAGGAATCTCATGACCATTATTCATGACATAACGGTTAATCGCTCTAGTGTAGCCGACAATTCCTGCTCTACCTCTAGCGCTAGTTTCAAACTCAAAAGTAGGTTCTTTAGTCCTCAAGATGATATCTTTCTTCCATAAACGTCTTAGACAATCATCAACGCAACTAGGCGTCTCATCTAATGCTTCATAAACTTCTCGAAGACTAGCAACTCCGTTATGTGACAGATATTTGTACACTCTAGCGCTAAGAGGCAGGTTCAACGCGTCGTTCAAATCCCGCACCCCGCGCCACTCCCAAAAGGTATTGGATAACTGACTTTTGAAGAGTTTTCTTTGAAAGCTTGTGTTTTCGCTGAGATTTCAGGTTTAGGTTTATTTTCGATTGCCATTCATTCACATCCCTGATTTGACTCAGTCTTTTTCTGAAAATAATATCAGATTGGTCGTATTTCGACTTTGCCGGTGCCTTAGATTGCACGCGCAGCTCTATGGTTATCTCAGATTATGTATTTTTCGTTTGGTTTTTCAAAGTCTTTTACGATCTCCATGTCGCGCCTAGGGGCTTCTATTCCTCTAAGTGGAATTTCTCTCAAGAGCGTCCACGGACTTCTCTCAGCCAACTTTGTGACTATATGGTCCTCACCAAAACATTCTCTTGAGATTCTATAGGCTAAGGAACGAACTTCAACCTCAGGGATGTGCCCTAGAGCGTGCAAGTACTCATGCACTAACATGCTGTAGACGAATGCGTTGACAAGTCGTTTTGACTTGGCGGCTTCGACAATTTCTACAAGGGTTCTGTTCAAGACTATGTTGTTCGTGCCGAATGGATGATACGCACCAAGGTGGAGAGGCAGGTTGTCTAAGAAAAGCATCATGCCCCTTCGATGCTCGCCTAGAGAATCTTCAACGGTGTCCTTGACTATCTCCCAAACCTCGCTGAAACCTTCCGCCTTATTGATCCTAGAACGATAGACCTCAGCCTTAGACATTCTAAATTTTTCATCCATATGATC
>Ga0209636_10001936_pt1 | contig 21009 bp, 17 predicted proteins | sample DeeMarSWOR152_54_FD_187464 | JGI IMG/M metagenome (GOLD analysis project Ga0209636, IMG submission 187464) | Marine sediment microbial communities from White Oak River estuary, North Carolina - WOR-1-52-54 (SPAdes) (version 2) | ecosystem: Environmental > Aquatic > Marine > Intertidal zone >...
TACGAATCGGTTAAGAAACTGAAGGAAATCGGGGTGAAGGTCTACATGCTCACAGGAGATGCTGAAGAAGTCGCCCGGTGGGTTGCAGAGGAACTCGACATAGACGATTACTTCGCACAAATCTTGCCAAAAGAGAAAGCAGAAAAGGTCAAGTCCTTGAAGGAAGAGGGTTATAGGGTTGCTATGGTCGGTGATGGTGTAAACGATGCCCCCGCTCTCGTTACGGCAGATGTCGGTATTGCCATAGGCGCTGGAACCGATGTAGCCATCGAAAGCGCAGACATAATCCTTGTGAAAAACGATCCGAGAGATGTTGCAAAAGTCATAGACCTTTCACAAAAAACATATTCAAAGATGGTTCAAAATCTTTGGTGGGCGGCGGGTTATAACATCATAACCATACCTTTGGCTGCTGGTATTCTGTCGGGTCTAGGTTTAGTCTTACCTCCAGCAATCGGAGCATTAGTTATGTCTTTAAGCACCATCATAGTTGCCTTTAACAGCCAGACTTTGAGAAAATATGAACCCAAAGGAGTGGAATTTGCGGAGAAAGAACATATAGCCATAGATCCAGTTTGCGGAATGAAAGTAGAACCCGAAAAGGCTTACAGCAAAGTTGAGCATGGAAGATATGTTATCTACTTCTGCTCAAGGAAATGTGAAGAGAAATTCGAAGAGAATCCCAAAGAATACTTTGCAAAGATGAGAAAGCCGAAACATAGAGCGCATGAACACCATCATCACTGAGAAACCTTCCATTCTACTGCGTTAGAGCCACCGCGATTAAGCATAAATTTCGGAAAATCTAAATAGAATTTAGCTCAGACTAGCCTGAGGAATCGATTTGCCTATAGAAACGCAAGATCTTAAACCAATGATTGAGGAACAGATTGAGAATGAGAAAAAAGCCGTGAGACTTTTGCAGAGTTCAATGAAAAAGACGGATAACGCGGTTATCCAGCTAATGTTAAGCAAGCTTGCCTTAGACTCAACTAAGCATGAAAAAATGTTAAGAGCTATCCTACAATTGTTAGAATCTTCTCCGGGAGAACAGTTCAGATACGAAGGCGAGGAATTCCGCAGTGTCATTGAGGAGCACATTGAGATTGAGCGTAAGATGCTTGAGGATTTCGAGAGAATCGTTGATAAGACGGAGGACAATCGCATAAAGTTCATTCTTCAAGACATAATTAGCGACGAGAAGAGGCATCACGCAATAATGAAGCGTGTGCATGAGCTTATGTGTGAAGGCGAGAAGGTTCAGGATCAAAAATGGTGGGATTTTCTCTTCAGGTATTCCCGCCTGACGGGCTAAACTCAAGACAGCGTGTGTATTCCTATTGAAAATGCCGGAATTAACACCGCACCTAATCATGTGTATGATGGGGTTCAGCTACATAGCTTCTTTTTCTGTGGTTGCGCCCATATTATCAATTTACTTGACAGACTGGGTGAACGCGTCTGTCGAAATGGTTGGTTTGGTAACGGCTATCTTTTTTGTGGCTTCTTCTTTGACAAAAATTTCTTTGGGCGTTTTTGCGGGTGGTAAAAAGACAATAACTCTAATGCTGCTCGCTTTTGTAATTCTTTCGATCTGTCCAGCACTTTACTCTCTAACTGACAGTATCATCGTGCTAATTGTTTTGCGTTCTGCGCACGGTTTCGCGTACTCTTTTGTAGGAACCGCATCGCTGATTTTGGCTGCCTTAGCGATTTCAAGCGTTGAGAGAGATAGAGGCGTTGGCACCTACGCGGCATCCTTAAGTCTAGGCCTTTTGGCTGGACCCGCGATCACTACGTTTTCCATTCGGTTTTTCGACATATCAAGCGCGTTTTACTTTGCCAGTTTGGTGGGTTGTATTGGAATTTTTGCCGCTTTCTTTCTCAATAGGAAGATTTCTTCGGTTGAGAAGAATTGGCAGATTATTGGTATCGTTGTGGGTAAAGAAGCCATCAAAAGCAAGATCTCAGCTATCATGCGTAACAGGATGTTTGGCTTGGCTTTTGGTGGGAATTTTGCTTTCTTTGTTCTTTTTGGAGTGATTCTGACCTATGCTCCGCTCTACGCGAGAGAAGCTCTTGGTTTCAGCGATGAGCTTGTTTCGGTGCTTTTCCTCCTATACTACATTGCAACTACCGTTACGCGTCTTTCAGTAGGGAGAATCGTTGGAAGAGTAGGCAAACCAGCACTTGTGATTCTTAGCACCATGCTTGCAGCGTTGTTTTCTTTTGCCTTAGCGATTTCTACCGATAATTTCCTTTTCGCGGGGATTTTCGCTCTAATTGGTGCAGTTCAGGGAGTAGTCTTTCCTGTAGGCTCCATGCTCATTGCAGACAATATTCAGCCTTCCAGAAGTATACTCGCCAACTCGCTTTATATGATGGGAATAGATGTCGGACAGGGAATTGCGCCATTGATCACGGCAGGCTTGGTTGTTCATTATGGACTGGAATACAGCTTCATAGCTTCAGCAGCGATATCAGCAGCAGCAACACTACTGCTCATCTGGCTAAACATACACAAAACAAGTTAAGAGGCATCAGCTGGCTTCAGCGACCAAGTCTACGATCCGATCAACTTCCGCGTTTAGAGATTCAGGCAATCCCATAACGCTTACATCCATGAATCCTCGAATAATCGTCGAAACTGCCTGATCGCGGGAGAGCTTCCTCGTCATGAGGTATATGATTTCTTTTTCTGAGATTTTGCCTACAGCCGCTTCGTGAGTTATTTCAGCTCCCCTTTTTCTCGCAATAAGTTCAGGGATGGATTGGATGAAGGATTCGTCGTCGATGAGGAGGCCTCTGCATTCTAGGTGGCCCCTGCACTCTGGGTTATTTCCTTCGATCATCCCTCTAACGATTATTTTTGCGCCTTCTCTAGCAATAGCACGGGAAATCATCTCCGTCTTGCTGCCTCTGCTGTTGAGAACAGCTTTTGATCCAATGTCAAGAGATGAGCCTTTGTGACCGTAGAGGATGCTGTTGAAACTTGCTCTTGAGTTCTCGCCGTTGCAGAAGGCTACTGGATACATCTGTACATCTTTAACTGGTCTCAGACAGATGTAGTTTGACACAAATGCCCCCTCATTCTCTACCAGGGCTGCACTTCTAGGTCTTACAGAGGTTTCCTCGCTCCAGTTGTGGACCATTGTGAAGTTGAGCTTGGCTCCCTTCTTCACATAGATTTCTGATATTCCGAGATGTGTTGCATTCTCCACTGCGGAATGCTGGACGCAACCTGTCATGATGTGGGCTTTTGACTCTTCCTCAGCAATAATGATGTTGTGAACCCGTTGCTCCAAATCACTTTTCGTTATCATAAGGCATGACTGAAGTGGAAATGTCACTTCTGCCCTAGGCAGTATCCTCATGAAGTAACCGCCACTGAAGTCTTCCGCGACCTTCTTTGTGAATTCGTCTTTATCTTTTTCAACTAGTCGCCATCTATAATCTCTAAGCCATGGATATTTGTGAAGGGCTTCTTTGGTGTCCATCAGCTCGATCTTTCCCTTGAAGAACTCGTTGACTTTGGAGTATATGGTAGTTTGGTCAACATGTAATAATGTGCCTGAACGGTTTTTCTGAACTGGGTCGATGCCTACTTTGTATGCTTCTTCGAGTATTTTGTGGGGTACGCGTGTCAATTCGCTTTGCTTGACCAGACTACCATCCCTCTATAGCTCTTTCTTCGCAGACTACGCATTCCTTGTAGCCACTTCTTTTTATGGTCTCGTATATACGCTTAGGATTTCCAAAACAGTGGATTTTTCCTTCAAGTAACACGCAAGCATATTTTGCTTTAATATGCTCCAGGATATCGCCTTTATGAGTGATAATTAGAGCCGAACTGCCAGTGTCCTCAACGTATCGCTGGATCTCACTAGCAATGAGCTTCAAGCTTTCAACATCGACTCCAGAATCAGGCTCATCGAGAAGAAGAAGCCTGGGCTTGATGAATATCATCTGAAGAACCTCGGCTCTCTTTCTTTCTCCTCCAGAGAAATCCACATTGATATCTCTATCCAGGAACTCGGTGAGCTTGAAAGCCTCTATCAGCTCCTTCTCTTCCTCACTGAATTCATCCTTCAGATCTTTTCCCAAGCAGAGCTTGAACATGTCTGACAATTTGACGCCCGTGATTTCTGGAGGATGTTGGAAACCTACGGATATGCCGAGTCTTGACCGTTCGTCAACGCCCTTCTCAGTAATGTCCCGCCCCATGAACACGATTTTTCCCGATGCCACTTCATACTGTGGTAAGCCCATTATCGCGTTAACGAAGGTTGTTTTTCCGGAGCCGTTTGGCCCAAACATTATGTAGCTTTCCTTAGCTCTCAACTTTAGGTCAATGCTATCAAGAATCACCTTGTCTTCGACCTTAACTTCGAGGTCTTTGATTTCTAGTATGTTCATCATCCCTGCCTTGTTCAGAGTTGTGTCCAAAACAACAATAAACCTTTTCGGCTATTGCCCTCAACTTCTTATAGAACTCTCATTTGGGCCGACGTCTTACAGTCCGAGGAAGTTCAGGAAAGAACGACTCAACCCGGAACAATACGCTCAGAGAACAAAATCAAAAAAGTTTAATTGCCTCTAGAAGTTTACCCAGCAAAGGCGAAGAACGTGGTCAGAATAGTAATCGACTATGCGAAATGCACGGGAGACGGCTATAAAATCTGCGTGGAAATATGCCCCGCCTCAATCTTCCGCAATGAGAAATCAGCAAAGCCAGAGGTTGTCAATGAAGAGCGCTGCAACGTATGCAGGGCATGCCAGGTTAACTGTCCAAGCCAGGCCATAGAGATTTTAACCTAAACTCTTCACAAAATCTTCAGTAATTCGCTTTTGCTGTTCCTTATTTCCACCTTTAAATTTCCGCCAGTTAGCCTTGTGGCGCATTTTATGCATGGGTCATAGGCCCGTATCACCATCTCTATCCTGTTCAAGAGTCCAGGCTTGACTTCGCCGTGATGTATGAATTCCGTTGCGGCGTCCTTAACGTTGAGATTTATGGCCGCGTTGTTTACCTGGGTCGGTATTATCAGCTTCATGCTTTTCAGCCGTCCCTTTCCAGTTAAGGTATACTCGTGGGCGAGTGTTCCTCTCGGAGCTTCAACAACTCCAATGCCTTTGCCACCTTTGGGCTTAACTTCAACCCGGGTGTCTGTGCGCGTCAAGCTTTCATCCTCCAAAAGCTCTTTCGATCTTTCGCATGCATACATGAGATCAATGAGGCGGGCGTAGTCGAAAAGCAGAGTGGCGTGTGCCGGGCTCCCGAATTTTCTCTTAAACTCTCTCAACTCTCTGTTGGCAAGCTCTGTCGTCGTCCGACGGTTTATGTTCATTCTCGCCGTTGGACCGACTTGAACTATTCCTTTCGGCCACCCCAGGGTTTTTAGGTAGGCAAATCTTGCGTAGGTCCATTCGTAGGTTTTTTCTTCCAGGTATTCCATATAATCCTGCGCGGTAAATTCATGCAAGATTTCGCCTCTCGGCGTCATTACGCGGATTTTGCCGTCGTGGAATTCGAGTGAGTCGCTCTTCGTTATCGCCATGTAATAGGTTTTGTAGTCTCCGGCTTTCCTGAACTCCTCCCAATTCTTGTCGAAAAGCTCCTTTCCAAGCGCCAGCGCCTCTCTTGTGATTGCACAGGCCTTTTCGGCTTCCTTGAGCAGTGCTTCCCGTTCCGTTTCTTTGAGCGAGCTGATTAAGCCGCCAGGTATCGTGGAAACGATGTGGACTTCGCGCTTGCCGATGACCCTCAAGATGTCGGCTCCGAAGCTTCTCAGCGCTATGGCTTTTTTGCCTATGTCTGGCTTTTCTTGCATGATTTGGAAGATGTTTCTTTTTGAAGGGTCTTCTTCTGGACTGAACCAGAAGTCAGGGAGAGTCAAGAAAAAGAAGACTAAAGAATGATTGCTGATTACTTGTCCCATGAGTAGGAGTTCGCGGAGCTTTCTCGCCGTTTGCGTTATTTCCGCCCTGTATATGCTTTCTATAGCTTTGACAGATGCTATCACGTGGGCGGTTGAGCATACGCCACATATTCTTGAAACTATGAAAGGAAGCCTTTCTGCTTCCATTCCTCTCAGAAAGTAGTCGAAGCCGCGGATTTCTGTAGCATAGAAGTGGGCGTCTGAAACGTTTCCAATCTCATCAAGACGTATTATGACTTTTCCGTGGCCCTCAATCCTTGTTGTCGGAGAAATAGTTATCTCCCTTTTGTGGCTCAAATGACCCTTTCCCTCGCTTTGAAACGTTCGAACTTTGAGAAAATGAAGGTATGGAAGATGAAGGGGTTGCGATAAAGCTCCTCTTTCACCTTTTCCTCCGGAATGCCTGTTCTTTTTGATATCACTTTCACAAGGAGAGTATACATATCTCTTGATCGGTACATCAGCGAGTCAGCAGGTCCTCTGCATCCGAAGCACGTGAACCCAGCCCTTGGGCATGGTGCCCCGCAGCCATCGCGCGTGAGGGAACCTAAGCAAATGAAGCCTTGGCTCACGAGGCACATTTCTGGATCTGCTTCCTTCTCGTAGATTCCGTAAAGACGATCAAGCTTGGCTGGAATTATTTTTCTATTGCATTCTGTGCAAACAACGCTCTGATGACGGAGCGGTGTTCTTCCGCTTACTATGCTTTTCAAAGCGTGAACTATTAGAAAGGGCATCGGTGGGCATCCTGGAATATAATAGTCAACGTCAACGAAGTTGGATATTGGATACATCAAATCCTTCAGTTCTGGAAGCCTGCTTGAATCAAGAACAGGGTATTTTTTCTCCAAAAGCTTCCTAACAGATAACATGTTGCCTAGGCTTGTCACTCCACCGTGGGTTGCGCAAATTCCCAAGGCAACAAGAATTCTGGATTTAGCTCGCACCTCCCTAACGAGTTCCTCGTCGTCTTCGGTTCTAACTCCTCCCTCAACAATCGCCAAGTCAACTCTCGGAATCTCCTTCAAGTCAATAAATGTAGGAGAGTAGACTATCTCAAAATCTCCTGAAAGAACTTCCAGCAAAGCATCGCCAGCATTTAGAAAAGAAGAGACACATCCAGCACAACACGCTAGAGAAATTATGTTAACCTTCACGAACCTGCCACTCTCGCTTAGAGATGTTTCTAGTTGTCAGATTGTGCTCTCATAGAGACGAGTTATATCTCTCTTTTCTATTAGTATTTTCTAAATGACATTATCTTTATGTGTGCGTGTATAACTGGGAATTACAACATATATGTATGAGGTGAGGTCTTGCTTGAAGGCAAGAGTGTAGGTGAAACGGAGTTCAAATATAAGATCGATACCGAGCTTTCTGAAGGAAACTTGAAGTTTCTAACAGAATATTTGAGACGTCATTACTTGCTTCAACACAAAAAATACAGAACCTTCAAAGATATACGCGTCACCACTGAAGACGAGAAACATGGTCTTTCCTATAGGGTCTTAGTTCCCGAAACAAATCAATATGTGGGAGTCACTGTTGATGCTAGTATTCCAATAGGGGTAACGATGAAACTCCGCGATTCCAGTATTCCCAAATCTTTTTTGGACCAACTCTACGAGGACCTTTTTCTTATAGTTCAATTGTTTGAAGATGAAGTCCGCAAAACCACTTTGTATCTTGCTTTCATGCCGGGGGAAAGGATAGTTCCTAAAAGGGAGAAAACGGGGCTGCTGGCTAGAGTCTTCACAGATTCCATGTTGCCTCTGTACATCGCTTTAATGGCTCTAACCTTCGTGTTTTTCTGGATATTCGGCGGATTGGCGCCCTTAATCTTTGTTGGTGTCTCCTTCGTGTTGGCACTCTTTTCTGGAAGGCTGATAGCTAAGGGTGGAGATTGGAAAATCACCAAAGATCGGCCTGAAATACACCTCCTACAATACCATTTTTCACCTGAGGAGTTCGAAGAGTTCCGTAAAAAACATGCTATGAAAATCCCTGAAATCAGAAAAGGAATCTATGAGGCAACCCTCGCTGCTGACAAGCCTATCGACTGCGAAACGGCTGGCAAGGTCTTCTCAGGCTATGGCATAGATTGTGAACCCGCGGATTTCTCCGTCAAGAAGGTGAACCTGTTTCAGATTATAGAGAAGGCGTCCAATCGTTTTGGCCTCTCCATGCCAGAAATCGTGGTGACCAATACCATCATTCCGAACGCTGCAGCTGCAGGTCCGACTCCTAGGTTGGGTACAATAATGGTTACGACAGGGATTATGACGCAACTTGAGGAAGACGAGTTGTTAAGCGTAGTTGGCCACGAGCTGAGTCATCTGAAGAACCACGATCCTATATTGATGTTCTCCTTATCTAGCGTGGAATATTTGCTACGCTTCTACGTTTTCTGGCCCTACCTGTTCTTCTTCGGTTTCTATTCCTATTGGCTCTATTTCATGGTGGCGATATGGCTCATCTACTTCTTCGGAAAGTTCTTGGAAGGCAGGGCTGACTTGGACTCAGTTAAAAAGATTGGGCAGCCGAAGGTGATGGCAGAGGCTCTTAGGAAGATTGCCTTCAGAAGACTTTTTCCTCTGTATAAGAGGGAGCCCGCTTTTCGAGGTTACCGTAGGTCTGAGTGGCTTCAGTTTGACCCTCATCCTCCTGCGTATTTCAGGATCGCTCGACTGGAAGGCCTTCAAGAACCAGAAAAAATCGAACACACATTTCTAAAATCCATCAAAGACTCCCTCAAAGGATTTCTACGAGCATAATATTTACGTTCAGTCATGTTCGGAAGCACCTCTCACTGAAAATTCGAGTGCATGTTTGCTTCACTGGAACTGGTACTCCGTTGAAGGATCAGGAAATGATTAAAGATTTAGACTCTAAAACCGGGTTCAGATCGATCGGAGATGGTTTGGATGCTGAAGAAGAATTTCATCTCATCCATTAAAGAGAAAAGGCTGAATGATTATGTTCTCCACGTTGACAATGTTTCCCAGGGACGTTTCGTGGAAGAAATCAACTTCGAATTGTACTTGAAAACCATTGGTGTAGAGACTTCTGAAAACCCAGCGGTCAAGGGAAAATATTTTCTGGGAAGGGGAGAATTCTACAAGCCTTGGTTGGAAATATACTACGACAATCGCGTGATATTCAAATCTTCCAAGATCGTAGACCTTTCTGAGGAAAGATTGGATGCGAAGTTGTTCAAGCATCTATCCGACCTTCTTCCCCCAGGCTCACACATCATGGTGGTTTACCTAAACCACGAAGAAACGAGGAAGGGCTTGGAGCATGGTGTTCCTGCGCCTGCTACTCCCCTCGGATATCTTCTATGGAAATCAGGATGCACTTGGTTCAAGGACTGGTATTTTGCTGAAGGTTTTTTGGAGGGAGATATAAAACTTCAGGGCAACAAGCCCTTGAACGAGGAAAACCGAAGAAACGATTTGGCTGAGATTAGTAGAGAGATAACTGAATTCTTGAAGGAAGAGAAGAGGACGGAAAAGCTTTTTGTAGATGCTAGAAAAAGGGCTGAGGGCCTCCTGAAAGATATAGCAGGAATGCTCGGGCAAAGCGAGATCCATCAAGCCAGAAAACGTGCGGCTCAAAAGCAAGAAGTCCAAACTGATGCGTAATAGATGGTAGCCCGGGGGAGATTCGAACTCCCGTCGGCGGGTTTCCCAAGAGGCGAAACTGGATGAGTTTCCTCTTCCAGAGCCCGCTATGCTTAACCACTACACTCGGCGGAAAGGATTCCATCCCGTTCCTCCACCGGGCTATTCCGGGCTGATTAAGGATGAGGTTTGCTCTAATAAATCTCTTATCAATATTTGACGCCCACACTCAATTGACTGAAAGCTTGTTTTTCATTCATTTGTACAAGTTGGCGAGTGTGCACTGGGTAATGAGATGACTTCAGTAAAACTCTCAACTGATGCAAAATCCATTAGACAAAATCGCAACATTTATATATTAAAACATTTCCACTGTGTTAAACACGGCGGCCAGATGGACATTTCTAATCCAAAACTGATGAAGAACCAGCGGTTTTGACGGTTTTCCGGCCTCCAATTCCCTCGAGGGGAAGTTATGGAAAGAAGAGAGGTGCGGCAGAAGCAGGCGTCAAAGGACAGCTGTCCCGAATGTGGCAGCGCAAAGCTTGTTCACGATTATGAGACAGGTGAAACCGTCTGTGGGGCTTGCGGTTTGGTCGTTCGTGAGCAGATGATGGATAAGGGGCCGGAGTGGCGAGCTTTTACGCAGGAGGAGAAGGCGTCTAGGAGCCGTGTGGGGGTTCCCGCCTCCTATTCTGTGCATGATAAGGGATTGTCCACGGCTATTGGTCGGGTTGATCGGGATGCCTTTGGGCGCAAGCTTCCCCTCTCTACACGGCTTCAGATGTGGCGGCTGAGAAAATGGCAGATCAGATCACGGGTTCATTCATCTGTGGATCGAAATTTGGCTCAGGCCATGGCTGAGCTCGACCGTCTCTCAGACAAAGCCTATATTCCCAGCTCGGTGAAAGAGAAAGCTGCCGTGATATATCGTAAAGCCCTCGATAAGGGTTTGGTGCGCGGAAGGTCTATAGCTGCTATTGCCGCCGCCTCACTCTACGCTGCTTGTCGTAGCACGGAAACGCCGAGGAGCCTCCGTGAGATATCAGAGGCCAGTCTTGTAGACAAGAAGGATGTTGCTAGATGCTACAGGCTCCTGATTAGGGAACTTGGTATTCAAATGCCCATCGCTGATCCGCTTACCTATGTTTCTAAGATTGCGGAGAGAACAGGTATCTCAGGTCAGACTCAAGGGGCTGCAATCAAGATTCTGCGTGAGGCTAAGCAGAAACATGCTGCCTCTGGGAAGGATCCCATGGGCCTCGCGGCCGCCGCGTTGTATATAGCTTGTCTGCAGAACGATGAAAAGAAGACGCAGAAGGACATTGCTGAGGCCGGGGGAGTGACCGAGGTTACGGTTAGGAATCGCTACAAAAGTCTTAAGAGACGACTGGGCCTCGAATTGCCCGATTGATGATGTGCCGTTTGTGGCCGTTCAGTGCCCAAAATTATTCCTCCTTTTCAAGATCTCCTTCTTCAACTTCCATTACTATTGGACCTTTGTAACCGCAGCTCTCACATATATACTGCTCTGGGGTTAGCCAAATGTCAAATCTGCTTGAGAGTCGGAGTTCGGAACTACCGCATCTGGGACAAAGCTTCTTGACCGGTCCTCTTCTTCTCAGTCCTTTCAGTACCTCACGTAAGTTTTGGAGTATGCCCATGCTCTTGCTCCATGAACCTACTGTAGCTCTACGTTTCTCTCTGGATATCCAAGTTCAATGAGGTATGACTGAACTTTGTCTCGATGGTCGCCTTGCAGAATTACTTGGCTGTTTTTGGCTGTTCCTCCGCAGGCGCATACAGCTTTGAGTTTTTTCGCTAGTTTTCCAAGGTTGACGTCCTTGTCGTTGAGACCTTCGATTATGGTTACGGCTCGACCCCATTTGCGTGTTTCCAAGCGCACTCTAATTCTCTGTTGATCCTTGCTTATCTCTCCACAGACACAAATATCTCGTGGAAGTCCGCATATTGGACAGATTTCCGCCATAGCGCTCATCTTATCAATGGTTTGGGGGCTATTTAAGATTTTCAACTTGCTGAGAGCGTGCCGTAGGGAGGTTTCGCGTCGGCAATAATCCTCCGAGTTCTCCAGATTGCCTCAATTCTCTTCTTGAGGGTGGCAAATTCCTGGCTAACACGATGAAGGGAACGCTGCTATACGGTCGAAAGCTTCAGGTTAATCTCAAAGTCTGCGGATGAATTAAGTAGATGTGCTGTAATCTTTTCTGATCTGCCATAGGTCAAACTCGTTTATAATTCGATCTCGATTTACGTCGGCATTTGCGTTCCAGTTGGTTTCACATGGTTCCGAACCGTACGCTTTTCCAACGTCATACAAATCAAAGACACTTACGATCCCGTCGTTGTTTACATCGCTTTGCAACGTTCGGAAGAGTGCGTCTTTCATCGCGTTTGGAGAGATGAACATTGGGAATCCATCTGGATCGAAGAGCATGGCGTTTGTGATGTCCATGTTGCATGCGCCTTTTGCCTTGATCTGGAAAGTTATGGTTGCTAGTGTTCCGTTGCCGTTTACACCATCGTCAGGCGTGGTCAGCGTCGACCGTCCATTCACGTGGATCACTCCTTCATTTGGGTATGTTTCAAAGCTGAGTTCGGTTGTTCGGTTTTCAAAGAGACCGAGCAGAAAGTCTCCTTCGACCACGTTTGCCGCATCAAGGAGGGCTGGGTTCCACCATAAGTAAATCTCCCAGCTATATACGCATCTAGCGTCTGAGATGCTTATGTTGACGTTGAAGGATTGATTAGGGTTTCCAAAATTCAGGTAAGGCTCCAAATGCATTTTGGTGTAAGGCGCCAACGTGAAGTCGGCCGTTACCGACCCGGCTGACGGCACGCTTCTTTTCATGCTGTCGCCTACGTATCCCGCGGCTGAGACAGCGACGGTGTAGGTCCAAGCAGGCAGGTTGCGGAGAATGTAGTTGCCATTCGAGTCGCTAGTATTGGCGTAGCCGTCAGCTGTCACTGTGGCGCCAGCTATCCCTTTGCCTGTTTTGAAGTCTGTAACGTTGCCAATGATGTCTCCTGGCGGAATCGCTTCCAACGTGAAGTCCTCGGTAGTGGTTTTCCCCTCGAGTACCTTGACATTGGAGCGTTCCTCGCTTTCGTACCCTGGCGCTGAAGCTGTGAGGGTGTATGTTCCGGCAAGAACAAACATAGTGTAGTATCCGTTTGAATTCGTGGTGTTGAGAAATTCTGAATCCGCCTTGACGACTGCAGCAGCTATGGGCTGATTCGTGGCTTGGTCTTTCACCGTTCCGTTGATTATTCCGAATGGAGTTAATGCAAAGTTCAACGTGCTTGTCTGTCCGGATCGCACAGCGGTTGTTGTGGATTGAGCAACATATCCTGCCTTATAGACATCAACTGTCCAGAAGGGCCAAGCTGGCACATTTTCGATCATGTATTGCCCATTTTGGTCTGTTTTAGCTAGATTCTCGAATGACTCTCTACTAACTCTGACTGTTGCTTGGTGTAGACCTTGGTGGGTTGAGGAGTCGGTGGCTGTCCCGGAAATCGTTCCAGGCGCAACTTGGCTTAGCTCGAAGTGCGCCACGGCGGATACACCGGTAGATACTGTGACCAGTTGAGATTCGTTGGTGTAACTTGGCGCTGTGGCAGCAACCGTGTGGGTCCCATCTGACAAGTCCAGCAGTTCATAATGTCCTGTGGAGTTGGTCAAGACGAAATATCCGCCTATTGTGACATTGGCTTCGGCTATTCCGATACTGGGTGTTGTTGAATCGTAGACTCTGCCTGTCACCGAAAGCCTATGTAACCGGAAACCAAGAGGCGTCGTTCCAGTCTCGTACACAAACAATGTGAATGAGTGGTTGACGTAACCAGAAGCAGAAGCAGCAATCGTGTATGGTCCTGGAGCTAAATCTGATACCGTGTAGTATCCGTTGGAGTCAGTTGTATTCGTTTGCAGTGATGGCCCATTTGCCGATACAGTTACTCCAGATATTCCCATGTCCGTATTCACATCAACTACCCTGCCACTTATGGTTCCTGTGGATTGAGCGAGAACCAGTTGGAAACCTGCGATGACAGCGCAGAATAGCAGTACAACAAGTGAGGCACTTGGAAGTCGTCTCCTGAAGAGGAGGCTTGGCGTTTTCAGGTGTAATCCGTCCTTCTCCAGTTGGCTGTCAGATACTAGAAAGCAAAAAAGGGGAGGGAAGGTTATTGTTGCCTGCGATTGTTTCAGCTGTCAGTGCGGCCCGAGCGCAGCAACTACTTCGACAGCTGCATCTGCTTGCAGGAGGCCTGCGCCAACGGCGGGGTCGTCCCAGTCAATCCAATAGCAGCAGCCATAGTAGAGTTCGTAGATTGCCATATAGGGAAGCGGACTTAGCCACCCGCCGTTCGGATATGTCAAAGGATCTATTTCTGCAGTGCTCTCAAGTATGGCTTCCACTTCGCTTTGCACCAGTTTCTGTCCTCTCTTCTCCGCCATCAGCGCTGCAGTTCCGGCTACGTGTGGAGCCGCCATGCTGGTTCCACCAACATACCAGTAGTATTCTTCGGGGTCTTCCGGCGGAGGACCAGCGCAGGGGTTCCAGTAGGGTCCTAGACACCAGCTTCCCGGCGCTGCAACGTCAAGGTCCTGGTCTTCAAGTTCCCAACTGCTAAAGCCCGCGATGTAGGCTTGTGTGCCAGCCCGGAAGCCGAAGTAGATTGACAACGGGGCGGGGGTCATCATGTCTTCAGGTACATCTTCAAGCCAGAAATCATAATTGGCGTCGGGGTACCACTGGCCTGTCCAGCCAGCTGCAGCAGCGGAAATCACTTGGGGATAGGCCCCAGGATAGTCCATGCCATCAAGGTCCCTGTTTCCTGCAGCTGCGACCACGATTACTCCAGCAGCGATTGCTCTGTCAATGGCTTCCTCAACAGTAGCTAATGGTACAGGTGCACCTAGGCTCAGGTTGATGATGATCTTTCCAGGCTCAAGGGTGCCGTCTTCAACTAGCGATGTGATGTGGTCTATGCCTGCTACGACCGTTCCATCAGTGCCCCAAGCGCTGCATGCCTCATAGTCGAAGAATGGCAACACCTTGACTGGAATGATTTTTGCTAATGGGGCGACACCTGTGATCGGATATCCATGATAGTTGTAGCCGATTATTGTGCTAGCCACGTGGGTTCCGTGTCCACTTATTGCATCGTCCCATGGAATAGTTGTGATTTCGTAGGGAGGTTCAAGGTTTTGTGTGAATCCAATTGCCAAATCGGCGTCTATCCGTGACTTCGGGAAGAAGTAGTTCCAGTTTGGCAGCATTCCAGTGTCCAACACTGCCACGGTTATGCCTTTGCCATACCATTTGTTCCGTGGGTGAGCGATCTGTTCTACGTCTATCATGTCTTGGTCAAATGCGACTATTCCACCCACGAAATCCGTGAATGTTTTACCTGGAGGATATGCTCCATCGATCTCGAATTTATCGCTTGCTTGCGTGCAGGTTGGGAGGGCGTAGTAATCTCCGACTGTAACGATCATTGGCGCCCTAACCAACGGCAGCGCAGTGAATATGCTTACCACCAGTAGTGCAATTGCGATCTGTGCAAACAACTTTCTTGTCATGTTTCTTTCTTCCTTCCTCTCGTTTTGATTTAGCTTCGTCTCCCTACTATCAACAGAGCCTAATAAGAGGTTTGTGGAGATATTCTCTATTTGATAATGGGGTCGGATGAAGAATAAGGATCACAGAATCTCGAGGTTTTCCGTGAATTCAGTGCGCAACAGAACGGCTCTCGGGCGGTGAACTGCAAGATCGATCGTCTCTGCACTTCATCAGAATCCAAAGGTTAAAGAGTTATTCTCTTGTCATTAATCTGTTGAGTTCATCCGGCGGAGAGTCGTGCAAATGAGTTATGAAGCGGTGTGGAGGACACTAGCTGATCTACTCACCGAACTCAGACAGAAAGGCGAGCAGATCCCAGCCGATGTTATGAATGACCTACGCTCTGCCAAGACAATGATAGGGATTCTCAAGGCGGACCTGACACACATTGAGAACATTCCACGAGTTGAGACCTATCTTGAAAACATTGAATTCCAATTGATCTCGGCAGCCCAAGAAAGGGTTGGAGCAGAGTATGTAGAGCTGTGGATGAAAAGACTTGAGGAGGCCAGAAGAGTTCCCGAGGGAAGAGAGACTGCCACCAGATTTGTCCCGGGGGTTCCGCGAGGAAAACATTGGGTGAGGGTTGAAATCTCGGAAGAAGCACCACAGAGCGAAATAGAGAAATTCGCTGAAGAAAACAGGCTCTCTTTTAAGATGCAAGATGACGGGTATGTGCTCGTTTACGGCAAGAATGCGAATATAAAATCTTTTGTTAAGAAACTCGCTGAGCGGGTTCGTAGCGCAAGAAAACGGTGAAAAATCCGTGAAAGCGCCGATTGCGGAACAGCAGAAGCATATTTTTCAGAGATATTTCTAATTTATAGAATAATTTTATAGAAAGATTCGCAATAGGCGTGATATTTCCGCTAGCCCAAAAGGGAAGGCGAGCTTGCCGAGATGCCGTACATTAACAAAATTGAACTGAAAGGCTTCAAATCCTTCGGTCCGAAAACCGCCAGAATCACACTCGATAAAGGCTTCACTGTGCTGACTGGACCGAATGGAAGTGGGAAAACCAACATTGTAGACGCGGTTCTCTTCGGACTGGGAGAGCTAAGTGCCAGAAGGCTTCGCGCCGAAAATTTCTCAAAACTCTCATTCCATGGCTCTCCCAACGCGGGGATAAGCAAGACAAAAGCCGCCAAAGTCACAATCCAGTTCGACAACAATGACAACCACATACCCGTTGACACCAGAACCGTAACGATTTCTCGCGAAGCCCACGATGACGGCCACAGCGTATATCGGCTGAACGGAAGGAGAATTTCCAGATCCCATATCATCGATTTACTCTCACTAGCCGGAATCAGCTCCACAGGACACAACGTTGTTGTACAAGGAACAATAACTCGCATGGCCGAAATCTCTCCTCACGAGCGCAGAAAGATGATAGAAGATCTCGTCGGTATCGCTCAGTATGACGCCGAGAAGACTGAAGCTGAAGAGAAACTTCGCGCAGCCGAAATATCTATCCGAACCGCCATGGGCCGAATAGACGAGGTGCAGAAAAGAGTCGACGATCTAGAGCGGCAACGCAACGAGCTTCTCCAATACAACTCTCTTCAAAACGAGATCAGGCGATTCGAAGCCTTGAAGACCTCCTACGAGACCGTGGAGCTCGAAAAGAGAATCACAGAACTGTCATCGCGAGTTGAAGAAGCTGGAGGTAACGTTGAAAAACTGAAGACCGCAAGAGAACAGCTCAGATCTGAACGTCACGGAATCGAGACGGAATGGCGGAGGCTCAGTTCAGAGATAGTTGAAGAAAGCGGTACGGAAGTTTTCGAAGTTCAGGTCAAGATAGGCGACATAAAATCGACATTAACCGAATTGGCAACAAAAATAGATGCAGAAACTGTGAGCCTTGAGGGGCTAAAGAAAGTTCGAGATAACAATACTCAGCAGCTTAAACCGGTCGAGGATGAAATTGGGGAAAGTCAGAAGAGAATCAGAAAACTGAGGAGAGCGCATAATCAGATATCCAAAGAGATCGCAACTAGACAATCCCAATACGACGACATCTCAAGTCAAGCTGCAGAGTTGCGAGAGGATTTCGAGGAAAACGGCAAAAAAATCCGCGAACTTGAGCAACGACTAGACAAACTCTCTCAAAATCTAGTTTCCCTCGGAGGTGAGCGTGCTAAAAGCAAAGCCCGCGTTAGGGTTCTTAAACACAGACTAGGCGGCCTTGAGGCTAGAAAAGAGAAGTTTGCATCTAGCCTAGATGAGCTAAAAAAATCCCTCAAAGATCTTAAAGAAGTGCAGAAAGCGCAAAGAGACCGATTGGAGAATCTAGAAAGAACCCTAGACCGAAAAGCTACGCAGAAGGAGTCTGTGCAAGGGGAACTGGCTAAGGCCGAGAAGATCGCTGAGTCTGCTCGCGAGGCGGTTGTGGAATTTGCTACTCAACGGGAGTTAGCGGAACAGGTTGCAAGGGAAGAAAAGGCGTTAAGAAACATAGAGGAACTCTCAGAGTTGGGCGTGCTCTCTGGTGTTGATGGGCGCTTAAGGGACCTCATTAAGGTGGAGAGCGGCTATGAAGAGGCAATAGAAGTTGCAGCAGCGGGTTGGCTGGACTCCGTTGTTGTTCAGGATTTTGATGCAGCCTTTGCATGCACTGAAACGTTGAAACGCATGAAACTTGGTAGAGTTAAGATAATTCCTATTCGAGAACTCTCCGATGTCAGGTCTGTTGGGCCTCCGAAGGCGGGAGGAGCACGAAAGGTTGCGTCCACTCTTGTGAAGTGTGAGAAACAACATAAGCCTGCTGTGGCTTTTGTATTCGGGGACACTGTGATAACAGAGGATAACAAGGCGGCTTTTACCATTTCGCGTGGCGGCTACCGCGTTGTCACAACCGATGGAGATCTTTATGAGGCTGGAGGCGGATTAGAGAGCGGTTACTACCGAGCGCCAATAGATTTTTCCTCCATTATACCCAGCGAATCTGCCATCAAGAGCTTAGATCAAGCGGTGAAAGCTCTTCAAGATCACCTAAAGGGCCAGGGGAGCGATCTAGTCACATTTGAAGAAGAAATTGATGTGGCACGGATAGAAATCGCTCGATTATCTGAGGCCATCACAACCTTGGGCGGCGAGATTGAGCGAATACGCAGAAGTATCAAGTATACTAAGCAAAACATCAGGCGTGTCGCTAGGCATGTTCAACGGGCTCAGAAGCGGATGGAAGATGAAAAGACGGAGATAGGTGTTCAGAAGGCGCAACAGAAGACTACACAGAAAAAAATTGAAAAACTACGTAAAGAATTGGATGAGATGCGGCGAAAAGTCGATCTGTCTCGGATTCAAGAGATGGAGCTTCAGCGGGAGACGTTAGGAGACGAGATAATAGAGTTACGGCAGAATCTTGGCAGTGTAGACACTGAACTTTCAACTCTTCAATCAAAGCTGGAGAACGTCCTCAAAGTCGGCTCGAACAACATCAAGATTCAACTTCGAAAGATAAAGAAGCAGATTTCAATCATGGAGAGTGATGTGGAAGAGGTCATACCGCTAAAAGAGCAGTTAGAGGAGGAACTTCTGGAACTTGAGAAGACAAAGGAAACGCTGTCGGAATCCGTTTTAACTGCAAGGGAAGACGCTAAGAGATTTTCGTCCCAAATCGACGGCATCGACGAGAGGCTACAAAAAATAGACGCCAAGTACGAGCGGGCAGATCGCTTCTTCAACGAACTCCAACTAAAACGCCAGACCCTTCAGTTGAAGCTGGATCAGCATCGGGGTCAATTGGCAGAACTTGGCTATGAAGAACCTTTTGAGGTTATCCCAGCGCAACTTGGATTGGCAGAGTCGTCGCTTAAACTGATGCAGATGGAGCTGGAGAGAGTCGGAGCCGTCAACCAACTAGCCTTCTCACATTATACTGAACAAATATCGCGATACAAAGAACTGTCCCTGCGCATGAATGAGCTGGAGCAAGAGGAACAAGCGATTCTCTCCTTTATGGATGAAATAGACAGGAAAAAGCGGACGGTTTTCATGGAAGCCTTCAACCAAATGGACAAAAATCTAAGCAGATACTTCTCCAAGCTTACGGGCGGCGGAGATGTCAGCTTGAACCTGGAGAAGCCTGAGGATCCATTCTCTGGCGGTATAGACATGGTTGTGCAGTTCCCAGACAAGCCCCCCATCCTGGTTAGCGGCGCCAGCAGTGGAGAGAGATCCGTGGCAGCGGTGGCCTTCATCTTCGCTCTGCAAGACTACACGCCCGCAGCCTTTTACCTGCTGGACGAAATCGACGCCCACATGGACGCCTTTCATGTGACAAGGCTTGGGGAGCTGTTGGCGGAAGAGTCAACGAAATCTCAGTTCATGGTTGTCACTCTGAAGCCTGGGATGGTAAGCAAGGCTGAGAAGGTATATGGTGTTTATGAGCGTAATGGAGTTTCACATGTGATTTCCGCTCCGTTTAAGGAGGCCGCATAGTGTCTTCGACCGTCCAGAAGCCCTTCTATTTCCAGCCTCCATGGAACATACTTTTCGAACTTCACAAACTACAGAAATTGCTTCCGTGGGATGTGAACATTTCCTTTCTTTTAGCATCGTTCTTGGATGAAATGGAGAAAAGAGGTGAAGTCGACTTTAGGGCTTCAGGCATGGCGCTTGACTCCTCAGCTACGATATATCTTATGAAAACCAAGCTTCTTCTGAAACTTGAGGAACCTCTTCCCTCCCCAAAACCGCCGCCAGATTTTCTTCCCCCTCCCTTGCGCATTCCCCTCCGTTACGAGCTGACGTCCACAACAATACAGAACCTCTTAACCGTGTTGGAGGAGGCCCTAAAAAGTGAACGCCACTCTGACTTTAAGATCCTGCCAGAGCCTGCTCCTGAACCCCCCCCAGAGATCCTTCCTCCGATCGACAGATACCTGATGGAGGTCGAGGAACAGATGAGTCTTTTGTATGATCGTCTCCTTCAACTGGCTGAAGGAGGAAAGCTAATTGTTTTCTCTCAGATTATATCTGGATTGGAGAAATTGGAAGCAGTAAAGAAATTCATCACCCTTCTTTTCCTTGCGCAAAGAGGCAAGGTGGGTTTGTGGCAGCAGGAAAATTCTGACGATTTTTATATAACTGCTATAGACAACTCAACTATTGAAGGAAACTGAGCAGAAAATGGCTGAGCAAACTGAAGACGAAAAATTGAAGGATGATTTGGCTCTGCTGGAGGCTGCGCTTTATGTGGCAGGCCGTCCTTTGGATCTCAAGACTTTAGGAGCGGTCATGGGGACTCGCTCTAGACGGAAAACTCGTAGTCTCGCCAGAATGCTGATGAAGAAGTATAGAAATGAGGAGACCCCCCTTGAGGTTCTGGAGCTTGGGGACAAACGCTTCGTTATGCAGTTGAAGAAAGAATACACTCCCAAGGTTCAAAGACTTTCCATAAGACCGCTTCTATCTACGGGGCCGTTAAAAACCCTATCCTATGTCGCTTTTCGACAGCCAGTCCTCCAGACGCAAGTCACTGAAGTACGTGGATCCCATGCCTATGGTCATCTTAGACAATTGGAGAATATGGATTTAATCATGCGTGAGAAAGCTGGACGAACAAGACTGCTACGAACAACCGAATTTTTCGCTGACTATTTCGGTCTAAGCCATGATACGCGAACTATGAAGCGCCAGCTGAAGAATACGTTTGAGGATTTCACAAAGGCGAACTCGGGGTAAGGCTAGATTTAGACTTTAGCCCTAGAAAGGACACTGACCTACTGGACATCCACCAGAATATTCTGATTCAGCACTTACGTGTTCTTCAGCGCCCATCTCTGT
>Ga0209636_10001937_pt1 | contig 21006 bp, 20 predicted proteins | sample DeeMarSWOR152_54_FD_187464 | JGI IMG/M metagenome (GOLD analysis project Ga0209636, IMG submission 187464) | Marine sediment microbial communities from White Oak River estuary, North Carolina - WOR-1-52-54 (SPAdes) (version 2) | ecosystem: Environmental > Aquatic > Marine > Intertidal zone >...
CGCGCCGACCGGCCTCAAGATTCGTGGCAAGGCAAAGGGCCAACAAGAGTATTGAAAGAATCACTCCCGTTCGAAACAGCGCGCGCATAGGTCACCTCCTGCTTTGTGATTCAGCCCCCAACTTAGCCCGGCCAGGAAATTGCGAGAGATTTGTTCAATCTCCGGGCTCTGGTGCCTAGGGGACTAAAACGAACCTGGCAGATTGTGGTCATCGACCAGGGCCAATTCAATCCTGATCGTATTGTTCATGGGGATTTTCATGCCCTGAGGATCCGCTGTAGTAATGCTGCCTTTCACAAAGGCTTCAGATTCTGCTTTCACGTAGAGGCCTTCTTTGTAGGCGAAGTACCACGTGTCTTTGCCCTGCACCTCTCCAGACGTGACGAGTTCCATCTGGCCTTCTTTCCCCGTGCCAGCGAGAGTGCCTGTGACATCCGAAGCTATTTTGGCACATTCCAGCCCTGCTACGGTCTCGAATCCCTCTACAGTGTTTATGCTCTCAAAAGTGAACTGCAAATTCGTGTTGGCTTCCCTGACGCTCACGGTGTCTCTGCTCGTCCAGCTATCTCCAACCTTCAAGGGCCTGCCTGCCAGGTTCGGAAACAGCGTTTCAAAGTTGGAGGCAATACTGCGTTTCCCGGCGGGTCCCAGTTCGTACTTGATGCCCCCCAAACCTGGAGTCTCCAGTTCCTCGCCAAGGGGAGACAGCAGCATTTCAAAGCTCTTTCCCACCGCGGATTTCGTGTCACCAGAAATGTCTCCCTCAGGGCTGGTCACGTTTACTTCCATTGCGTCAATCGTGATGGCGAACTGAAGGTTGCCGTCCTTCTCACCTTTCGACTCTACCGAGAACGCGTACGTCGTGTAGGCATTGACTTCCATCTGTCTGCCCTGTATTTCCACATTTTGAATGAACTCCTGTGACATCTCGTATTTGAGTGTCTGATCCTTCGGCATGCGGTACTCAAGGGTAACTCCCGTCTCAGGAGCTTCCAGCAGCACCTTCTTCGCGGCGCAACCGGCCAGCATGATAACGGCCAGAGAAAGGGCGAGGAGTAACGGTCGATTACACAGGGGGTTTCTGAAAATCATTCCTTTCCTCCTTTTGATAAGTTGGTAACCCTTCTAGCGTTCGAGCATATCACGCCCTTATTCTTCGCTTGATTTCCGTAACGTTGTAATGCGGCGCGCGACAAAATCCTGACCGAGAAGGGACGCTTCAAGAAGTTCAGGCGCACCGAGCCGATCAGCTCCCTATCCTGCTTTTCGCCGCCCAGCAGAATGGCTCAAGGAACGAAGATGATTGTGCGCCTGTTCGATGCCCTCAATCGCCTCTCTCTCCGCGATCTCTTTCCATGATCTCCTTGATCTTTCGCTCCTCCCACTCCTGCCCCCAAAACCTACCTCCACCAAACACCCTCACCGCGTGAACGGCTAATCCGATGCCCCAGAAGATCAAAGGCCAGTAGAACCAGAAGTGATGAGGAGAAGTCAGCACGTTGAGAAGAAAGAGAGCAATATTCACCAGCACGTAAACAAAGAAGTGACTGTAGAAGCCCTTTATCTCTTCCACCTGCTTCTTCGCTCTCTCGTATCTAGCTTGGTCGTCCATTGTACACCTCCATTCAGCCGGGATGCCCTAGGCCCGGCTCCTCCTGTCTGGAAGGCCGTAAATCAAGTGCCAGCAGTTTAGCACATGTTCTTACCTCAAAGCCCTTATCTTGCCCGACAAATATCTGCGGACTCCAAAGCAACCTGTGGCGCAACCAGTATGACGGTATCAGCGTGGTGCTCTTACTTACACCTCCCACTCCTCCGCCGCAAGTCGAGGAACAAGAGGTTTAAGGATACGATAGGTCGCCCCCCACAGTTTGTACGGACCCACGGCGAAGAACGGGCTCCGCTGCGGCTCCGACCAGCTCGTGACATGTTCTGTCTCATCCCCGTGAGCCTCCGGGCGAGCAAGATCGTCTATTCTTATCTCAAGGACCTCAACAATCTCTCGTCTGTCAAGGTGCCATTCAGGCGGACGGGCTATGCGTGCCAGGAAGGGTGATATTCGAAATCCCGTGGTTTTTGTTTCCACGACAGGAAGTTGCTCGAGGACCTCGATTGTTTCTGTTTCGATGCCGATTTCCTCCCTTGCCTCCCTCAACGCGGTCTCCAGCAAGGTTCGGTCTGCCGGAACACGCTTTCCACCGGGAAAGGCTATCTGCCCGCCATGCATGCCTCTATCGACGCGACGTACAAGCACCAACCTGACGTCACCCGCATCATCGCGGTACAGAGGTATAAGAACAGCGGCTTCCTGCATTTTAGGGTCTGTGATTGCATTTGAGGTTGCCATTCTCAGCTCCTGGGCTTCAGCCTGCCACGGCCAACCTCATTATGGGTCGAGTTTCCGATCTGCGGGCGACCTCCCTGAACCCTACCTTTCGAAACGCCGCGGCCAGACCGTGATAGGCAAAGAGGTCTGACATCTTGTCTTTCTTCGGGTCGACAGCATATCCCTCCACAATCTTGCCGCCCTGTTCTCGCACATAATCCACTGCGGCCTGCAGCAGATGAACGGACAGACCTCTGCGGCGGTAGTCTTTGGCTATGAAGAAGCAGACAACAGACCAAACCGGCTCATCATCTACGGGCTTCAGGATTCTGGAGCGTTCTAGTCTGGGGAATTCCTCCCGGGGTGCTACCGAGCACCACCCGACCGGGCGATCGTTATGGTATGCGAGAATGCCGGGAACGCGACCTGAGCCGACGATTCTTTTCATGGCTCGCCTGTTTCCCTCCCCCTTCTGCGCTTCGAACTTCCTCTGCTCCACCCTCCACCACATGCACCAGCAACCTCCACACGCTCCGCGAGGGCCGAAAAGCTGCTGAAAATCAGCCCACGTGTCCTTCGTGAGTGGGTGGAATTCTAGCCTGAGCTTCTCTCTTTGTTTTGCCAACTTGCCTCCTCGTGGCTCCGATCGCGTCACTCATGAGTCTCCCGTATTAATCGCCGCAAGGCCGCGTGCGGAGAGCCGCAGCGACAAGGACACAGATAGCATTGTACATTACGCATCCCTGGTCCCTTTACACGCAGGAAAACTCATGCAGGACCAAAAGCTTCCGTATTTTCCCTTCTTCAGCTGCATGGGACCGTTGCACTTCGGACAGACTGGCCCAGTGGCCCGGCCGCTCGGACCCCCGGTCCTGCCGTCCCGAGTCATCTGCAAAGTGGCCGTCTTTGCACGAAATGCACACCAGTCACAACTGTCTGGCTGACGTTCGGGCAACGGCCCGTCAAGAAGAGCGACAACGTCCTTAAGAAAAGTGAAGAAGGTGGTATCGTCTCGTTGGATGCTCACCCACTTGAGCTCTCCTGTCAGATTCTGGCGCGACTGTGCCAATTGCCCGTATTCGTCCGGCGTGAAGTAGAGCAGTCCCAAAGCCGAGATCGGCGAGAGCCGCAACTCGTTCGGCGCAGGGTTCTCCAACGCCACCGCGTAAGCCTGCAACTGTCGAGCGTACATCTCCGACTTCTCATCTGATGGACTGCCCGTCTTGAAATCCAAGAGTGCGAAGGATCCATCGTCTAGCTCAGCGACAATGTCAAAACGACCGGCCAGATAGCAGGTGCTTGTGCATCCAGGCAACTCGAGCGTTCGAGACCGGACTCTCTGCTCCCCATATTTTACGACTCCTGGAGGAAGTTGCGAGCACACATCCTCGGTGCGCTTTCCTGAGAAGTAGTCCTTTTGAAGGGCCGCGATTCTTGTGAATATGGCCGGAAGAGGGATTGAGGGCTGCGCTATCCCATGCCTGACCTTCAGCACGAAGCAGTGCTTGCACTTGTCATACAAGAACGTGAGGTCCGAGGGGCTCAGCTTGTAGTTCTGTGGAACGTTCAAGCTTCCTCCACTTCCTTCGAAGGCGGGGCTCGATGCCTGGAAAACTCACACCTGCCAAAACCCGACGGCGCGGGACACTGAACCCGAAGCGGACAGCAGGTCGCTCCGAGAGGCAAAACGGCTAAACCCATCGGAGACAGAGGAGGCATCAAGCGTCTTGGCTTGTCTGGAATTATAAGCTTCGGAGGCTCGTTCCCGCAAGTGCCTGTGGCTAATGGGATACCTAACGTGCATTTTTTTCTTGACAAACAATACGACTAGTATTATTCTAGATATACTATGAAAATCGATTCCTCTTACACGCCGCTATCTCTGGCCATCCTCGGACTTGTGTCTCTGGGACCTCAGTCGGGCTACGGCTTGCGAAAGACTTTCTCTACCACACCGATGGGACACTTCAGCGCCAGTCCCGGTGCCATCTACCCGGCGCTCAGGCGGCTGGAACAGGCTGGACTCATAAGGGGAGCCATCGAGAAAAAGAACACCCTGCGGCCAAGGAAGACCTACAGTATGACTGAGCAAGGACTGAAGACTCTCAAACGGAGACTTGCAGCTGCCATAACCCGCCACGATATTGTGTGGCGTCTGGAAGAGCTCATCCTGCGCTTTGCATTCACGGGCGAAATACTGGGAAGGACGAGGTCGATCGATTTTCTCGAAGAGCTTTCGTCACAGATCGCTCAGTATGTTCCAGATCTGCGCGAGCACGTAACCATTCAGAGAGAACTCGGCAACGTCAACGGCGCATATGCCCTTGAGCAAGGAATTGCGAAGTACGAGGCAACAGACCGCTGGGCGCGACGTGTAGCCAAGGAGCTCACGGAGGTGTGAGATGAAAAGGAGTCTTGTGTGTATTCTGGTCCTCATTCTGATGATCGCTTCCCTCTCCGGTGCAGCCAAGGTATCAGGGGAAAACTGGGAGAGTATCTCCTTGCGCGATCCCGTTCCATTGAACCTTAGGTACGAGATCGGGGAAACGATCCACTATCGCCTGTTGCGGCACAGCACGCTCTTTCAGATGGACGGGACGAAGTTCGGCGAACAGAAGGCACTCGCCTATTTCATCAGAACCCGTCTAGAGAACGATAGTCTTGGAAGAGCGCAAGAACAATTCACGTGGAAGGGCTTCGGCTTCGGCCAATCACTCAATCCTAACGACCCTGCCAAGCTGTCTCGGCTCGAAGAAGCTGAAGGTTTTTCCCTGGTTTGCTCGGTTCAGGACCAAGACGTCATCACGAGATTTGACTTCTCCAGTCTTCCCAGAACCCTGGAAGGGGTATGGTTCATGATAATGAGCTGGGACGCGCTAACCTTTGACGGTCCCGTAAGATCACAAGAAGATTTCGGTTTTCCCGACGAAGCTCTCATAGAGACTGAGGTGCGGTCCACTCGTAAACCTCACGAGTTCCAATTCAAATACCCTCCCCTGGTCACTGAGTCCAGCTATTCCTTCAGCGGAAACATGAGATCCAGAGTGCTGGGGGTGGGAATTGTGAAGAACGTGCCCTGTGCGGTTATCGAATTCTCCGATTCAGGGAACATCATCGCCATGAATCTCCAGCTTGACCCTGTTTCGGTTAAGAACAAAGGTTTCGAGCACTTCTGGGGAAAGACCTATCTATCTCTGGAAGATGGGAGGGTTTTGAAGGGCGAGCTCATCGCCCCCGTCACCCAGGTTCAGGACATACAAATGCCGGGTCAGGACAAGCCGCAGCACGCCGAGTACTTCGTGCTCCAGAGATTAGAACTGGAGATGCTGTCGCCTGACGAATTCGATATGGAACTCAAAAAGAGCGAACTCAGCTCTACACCGTAGCAGAGACTGGTTAATGCCAGTATTGGCTAAATGGGACGGAATCTCTGGGCAATCCAAGAATCCTCTTTTGAGACTACCAACATCTCACCTTGACCTGCCCATCAGACTCCTTTAGTGTTAAATATTCTTTCTCAGAAAGGTACACTTTGTTCTCGAAACACCAACCATCAGTGTCTCTTCAAACGTGTGGTTCTCTTAAATGCACAGTCAGGAGGCTGAAATGAGGACTTCAAGGACGTGTCTGGTCTCATGCGCGCTGTTACTTTTTGCCCTTCTATTCTTGAGCACCTGCGGCACCGCCGCGGGAGACGCGACCAAAGCTGCCGCAGAGAAGGTGTACTATGCAATCGACATAGGCGGGACAACATGTGGGTACGCGGAAACGAGCGTTGAGCCCATGGAAAAAGACGGGAAGAATATCCTCCTGATGGAGGAGAGTATGTTCCTCATGCTTTCTCTTCTCGGTAGTGAAGTGAATACGGAAGTCCAGTTCACATATCACGTTGACCCGTCATCAGGGCAATTCTCATATCAGGAGAGCGATATCAAGCAGGGCCAGCTCGCTATAGGATCCAGAATCGTCGTCGAAAGAGATACGGCTTACTTCACCTCTACGAGGCTCCAGGAGCAGAAGGTAATCCCGCTCACACCCGAGGTGATCCTCCCGAATCCGCTTTACTCTCCGTATCTCATCCGGGATTTCGTGGATAAGGGAATGGAAGAGAAAACGTATGAGGTTCTCGAGGCGAGGGAAGGTGAGATCCAGAAGACCAAATACACCAAAGTGGGGACCGAAGAGATCCAGCTTGCGGGCGAGAGTTATTCGGCTCTAATTATGGATGCTCTGAACCTCGAAACCGGCGTGAAAGTGAAATCGTGGTTTGACATCGAGAGTGGCAGAATACTCAAGATAGCTCTGCCTAACGATAGAATTATCTATCTTACCGACGTTTCGGTTGTCAAAAACATCAAGCTCGCGAAACTGAACGACAACATCTTTGTGAAGGTGGGCGAGTCAATTGCCGACATCCCTGGCATTACGTATATGAAGGTGAAGGCGTCCTTCGAACCCACAGGAATATGGATAACTCCGCAGAACCTTAACGTACCTGGCCAGCGGTTCATGGGCACTGTAAGGGACAACGTGGTCCAAGGGGTGTTTGAAATAGAGCACGAACGTTATGACGGCTCCGATGCTCCACCTTTCCCTCCGGATTTCAGCGGCGATGAATCTTTGGGAAAATTCCTCCAGCCGGAGGAACTCATCGAATCGGACGATCCTGTTCTTGTCGATGAGGCTCAACGGATCACGAAAGGGTCCGGGGACTCGTGGGAGGCCGCCTGTCGCCTCAGCAAATGGGTCGCCGAGAACATCGCGTATGCCATTCCAGGTGGAATAACCGCCCGAAAAACCTACGACACAAGAAGCGGCGAATGTGGTGCTCATTCCATGCTTGTCTCTGCTTTCTGTCGTGCAGTCGGGATACCCGCACGGCTCGTGTGGGGCTGCATGTACGTTCCGAACTATGGTGGAGCATTCGGCCAACACGGTTGGAACGAAATCTATATGGGTGAAAAGGGATGGATACCGGTAGACGCGACGGCAATGGAGTACGACTTCGTTGATTCCGGTCACATCCGCCTGGGGATCTATGAGTCCCCTGCCACCGCCGCCAATCCCAAGGAGATAGAGATCCTTGATTACAGGATAGGCCCGGAGGGAGAAGGAGAAGCTCCTGAGCTGACAGAGGACAAGTACAGAGAGTACCTGGGCAGCTACACGGCCCCTGGCGGAGAGATCTTCAAAGTGCTCGTCCAAAACGGGGCCCTTGCAGTCGATATTCCGGACCAGATGGTCATTGCATTCAACGACCCTCACGATGAAGGGCTGTGGTACTGCAAACTCTCAAACAGACTTTACATTGAGTTTGTAAGAAACGATGCCGGCAAGGTGTCGGAAATGCAGCTTCACGAGCTGGTTCCCCTGCAGCGACAGTCCGGGCCCGAGGAGCCGTCTGACGATGTTCCAGAGGAATTCAGACCGTACCTTGGAAAGTACTTGCTTGCTGCTTTGCAGGCAGAGTTCACGGTGCTCTACAAGGACAACGGGCTCGCAATATACGACCCGTTAGAGAAGACCACCGTTAGACTACAACCTCCGGATGAGAATGGAGGATGGCTGGATGAATTCAATAAGAACACCATCTTCTTTGACAAAGACGATGAGGGCAACATTCAGGCAATGAACATAGATGCAACCAACAGGTTTCGCAGGGGAGTGTCTGCAGCGTCTATGGTGGAAGAGGTGATCGAAGCCGCCGGTCTGCAAGAAGGAATCAAGAGGTATCATGAACTGAAGGAGGAACAGTCCGGAGAGTACTTCTTCAGCGAGCGCAGTTTCAATCTGCTGGGCTACAGGCTATTGGGCAAGGAGAAGATCCAGGAGGCCCTTGAGATTTTTAAACTGAACGCCGAAGCCTATCCGGATTCATGGAACGTGTATGACAGTCTGGGTGAAGCCTACGCAAAAAGCGGCAATAATGAGCTGGCAATAGAGAACTATCAGAAATCACTGGATTTGAATCCGGATAACGAACACGGCAAGAAGATGCTGGAAGAGCTCCAATCAGAGGAATAAGGGTCAAGAACCTGTACACTCGCCGATTCTTGGCTGCCCTTCTATTTGCGTGTCAACCAGAAATCAAACGATCGTCCGGGGACGAATATATCCAGTCCTATCGACGGCTTATCCAGTGGATTCGTAACAGTATGAGGTACGTTTCCCGGTAAGTATGCGGTGTCTCCTTCCTCAAGTACCTCTTTCTGACCGTCCGCGGTGTGAGCCACTAGTCTGCCCTTAAGCACAACGAGCACCTGAGCACACGGATGCTGGTGGAGCGGAGAGACGTGTCCGGGAGGCTTGACGAAATGCTCGATGGAAACGTCTTCTTGACTGCAGAGACTCACACGTTTCCAGTCCTTCTGAGGTTCGTATCTTTCCGCGTCGTTGAAATGAATGACCTTCATTCCTCTCCTCCATGAGAATCATAGAATCCGGCAGCGTGGAGGCGGTGTAATTCGTAAGTTTGCCCGCAGCTTCCCTTCCAGTACCGACTCGGCTTCTACTCCTCTCCCGTCAATTCTCGAAGCTGGAAGCTGTGCCTCACCGGATGCATTACGGCGTGTTCCAGCATAGCATCGATGCAGTATTCCACCTGCCATTTAGCCAAATAACTCGGCTCATAGAAGGCTTCCTCCGGGAGATGGGCCAAAGGGTTCCTCCATCTTGCAAGCACGTGCTCAATGTAGCTTTCAGACTCGGCCTCGATCGTTTCTTCTGCAGGCACAGTCTCTATTTCCGGATCAGGTAATTCCAGCTTCTCACACATCCACACCATGTAAGACCTTGCGCATCCCAGAACGTGTCTCAGCAGAGTCTCGAATGACCTGTAATCCGAATCGGAAGTCTCAGGAAGAGTGACTCCCGAGGATTTGGCAAGTCGCCAGGTCTCCAAAAACTCCCGCAGACAGTTCTCGTGCAGCAGTACGAGTGCGCGTGCTCCCATGTATTTGTAATCTCTCAGTTTACTCATGGGCTTCTCCTTTTCTTCAGTCCGTGCTCTCTTTCCACTCAGGCTCTTTCAGAAAATCCAGAACAAGTCCGTTGAAAACCGTAGGTGCCTCCATGTGCACCAGATGGCCGCACCCGGCAATCACAACGCGCCAAGCGTCAAAAATACCGGCTTCGATCGCACCGGCGTGAGCGTGTATGTCGGCGATGTCGTGTTCACCCACGACGATAAGAACAGGAACCTTTATCTCGCTCAGTGAAGTCACGGCCGGACGCATCGGCCCCTGACGCAGCCGCTGCGTCTCCACATCAAGGTTCTGCGTATTGACACTCAGGAGCTGTTTCACGCGCTCCTTCACTTCCAGGTTGTGAGGAGCGATTTCGAAGGGATCCACCATCGCCCAGTACTGAATCACGTCCTCGACGATCATCTCCTCTGACCAGGCCCAGCGCCCTCCTCTTGTCTGGAAGTGTTCGGAGTATTCCAGCCCGCTCACCACGGCGCCCACGAGCACCAGGGCAGCCGTCCTGTCGGGGTGTTCAAGGGCAAAGTCTATCGCCAATCCGCCACCGCTGGAACATCCCATGAGAATCGCGCGTTCGATTCGAAGGCTGTCCATCAGAGTCAGGAGATCGTCGACATTAGAGTAGGGCTCTCTCGGCCTGGACGAGCGGCCGTACCCGCGTCGATCGTACCGCACGACCTGGAAATGCTTCGCGAAAGCTGCAAATTGCTCGTCCCACGTGGCTCTATGCAACAGCCCATCGTGAAGTAGAACAAGGGGCCTGCCCTGGCCCGCCAGGTCATAGAATAGCTGGTCGCCCTGCACACGGATGTATCCATGCTCCACCGCAATCTCATCTTCATATTCTTGACAGAAAGCATCCTCCAAGGTTAACGGAATGGAGAGGACACACAGCCCAGTGAAAGCGAGTAGGGTTATCCGTGTCAAATCTCTCACTATCTGCATCTAAATGACCTCCTTCGTGTCGTTGTGTCATCGGCTAATGTGGGTATGAGCGTTTCCTTGATTCGATAGTTTCGATGTCGCCACGCTCGCGCCTGTGCGAATCCTCGTCCGCGTTCACTCTTTTCCCCTGTCCTGTGATTCAGGGCACCACATCAGAACAGTGAAGAAGGCTCACTCGACCCTCTTTGCCTCTTCTGCCACTCCCCAGTCAAGAACCAGGTGAGTCGTGTTCCCCTGATCGTCCTTCACAAATTCAATGAGCGTTTCTCTGTCCGTATAGAAGAACACGCCGTCGGATTCTGCAAGAAGCTCTCTCTTTTCATCTTTTTCCCACGACGCGAAAAGTCTGTCTTTCTCTCTTTCAACGGTCAGTACGAGATGAGACGGGAACTCGTAACGGCCTACGTATGCGCCCAAGGCTTCTGGGGCGAGAGTTATGGCCGTGCGCTCCACGGGACGAAGCTCAGAGTCATAGTGGCCCGCAACACCGTGCGCTATGATTCCCGGGCTGAGGTTTGCCTGATTTGCAAGCACCACGACTGTCAGTGAGTCGTCGATGTACCGGGCTATGAACGCCGCAAAACCCTGCCAGTGTCCGGAGTGTTCAACGATTCTGTGCCCCCGAAAGTCCGTCAGCGCCCAGCCAAAACCGTAGTTGATTTGCTTTCCGCTCTTTAGTTTCACAGGGGTCCACATCGCGCTTAGGCTCTCCTTCGTGAGAAGCTCCTCCGTATAGAGGGCCGCATCCCACTTCGCGACGTCCAGCACCGAGAAGTAAAGAGCCCCGTCCGCCGTGCTGTTGAAGAAGGGTGAAACCCACTCTTGATTCTTCAATTCACCGTCGACTAAACGATAACCGGCAGCACGGTTCGGGATTATGTCTGTGTCACTGACGATCCGAGCCGTCTCCATGCCGATACGATCGAATATGCGCTCCTGCACAAAATCTCCCCAGCGTGAACCCGCGACTTTGCCGAGCAGGATTCCGAGCAACACATAACCTGTGTTGCTGTAGCTCCAGCTTTCTCCTGGAACGAAATCGAGCGGCTGATCTGCCGCAATTCCAACAAACTCCTCTTCAGTGTAATCGCGCGTATAGTCAACCCTCTCTTCGTATTCTCGGATCCCCGAGGTATGGGTGAGCAGGTGACGCACCGTGATATCGGCCCAAGTATCTGGAGTGCCGTCCAGGTACCTGCTGATCGGATCATCCAACTTGAGTCTTCCTTCCTCCACAAGCATCATAACCGCCGCAGACGTGAACTGCTTCCCCAATGATCCTGATTGAAAGATGGTATTCGGTCTGACCGGAACCGAGTGCTCAATATTGGCGAGCCCATACCCCTTGGCTTTCACAATGCTCCCGCCCCTGAGCACGGCAATCGCGAGTCCGGGGACGTGCCTCTCCTCCATCTGCGCTTGAATGTACTCATCGACGCCGTCCTGCTCGGCTAGAGTCATGTGAGGCAACAAGCAGATAAAGACAATGGGTACGGCAATGAGCGACCTCTTAACATAACGCATAGCTTTCTCCCGTTCGACGAGGCGAGGGAGCAACAACTGCCGCGCCTTAGCTGAGAACCTTACTCCCAATGTCGACGCTGGAAACCATGCTGGCGCTCAGTGCGACGAACTCAGCTTGGTACGACATCATCAGAAGGACAAAGTGCCAAGACACGATGTAAGACACCCGCCAATACCCGCCAGTTCAAGCAGGCGAAACCAAAAATATTGCGTCACGTAGTATGTTTATGGAGACACGAGCTCAGAAACCAACTGACCTGAAGGGCGAATCTTCTTCAAGGGGGAGTCAAGCATGAGACCGTCATCATTAATAATGACCGCTCTTGTCTTTCTGCTCGCTCAACTCGGTGTACCGCTGTGGGCCTCCCATAACCAAAGCCATAACCAGGCCAGTGTCTCTGTGCCGAAAACTACGCATATCGCATTGGAAGAATACATGGGGCTACTGCAGATTGTCCAGGTAGAAATCGGCTCCGAGACTTGGCCCTTCATTTTCGACACCGGTGGTGGACTGACTCTGCTGACTCCTCAGCTCGCTGAGAGAATCGGTTGCCGGCCTTACGGGCGTGTCACCGGATTCCGGATGAGCGGCGAACGACTCGATCTTGAGCGCTGTGGCGAGATGGATCTCAAAGTCGGAGAAATGCCCTTGCGCGCAGAGGCGAGCGTGTTCGATCTCATGAGTCTACTTCCTGACGGGTGGCCTGAGCTGGGAGGCCTCGTCTCGCTTCACACGTTTCAGAATCGAATACTGACCCTAGACATGGCCGCGAATCGCCTCACGCTTGAAACTGAGAGCAGCTTTGCACAGCGAATTGCCGACATGAAGAAGATGAGCGCACGACTCAACCATCAATGTGGAGGTTCGGGTCTTGACATATTCATAGAAGTTCGAGCCCGGGAGGGCTCACTGTGGCTGGAGCTCGACACCGGAAATGTCGGCTCGCTCCTCCTGGCGCCGCACGCATGCAGACAGCTCGGCGTCAGTCGTGAAACGAGCGGAGAGGAATCAAGGGCTTCCACCGGGCCTGGCGGTTCCGAGGTTCCCTCTTTCGAAATCACTCTGGATTTCGTGGGCCTGGGACCCGTTCGCGTAGACGCGAAACAGCAGGAGATGATCTACGATGGCGTGATCAATGCGGACACAGTAAGAAGACTCCTGCTGACCATGGATATTCGAACTGGCCAGGTGTGGGGAAAGGTCAGGGAGCATTGATGGCCTGCTCTTCCCTGCTCGGCTCAACGGATGGACTGCAGGCTCGGCAACCCGCGGCATTCCACTCTGTCCGTTCAGAGAGATTCCTGAAGGTACCTCAGAGCAGTTGCCCACTCGCAGTGGGAATCACGTGACCGCCGACAAGGATCTTGCGCAATCCATCGACTTCTCGTGCCCGCAGCAAAAGAAGCGAAGGTCGATTGATATCGTAACCTTGTTCGATTCGCAAAGAGATTTCCGGCCCGGGGAAGTACTCATGCTCGAGTAGATAACTACCCAGGCAGGCTGTTGCACTCCCCGTGGCCGGATCCTCTCGAACTCCATTAGCATCGAAGAAGAGCCTGGCCGAGAGGTCGTTCTTGTCGGAGCGGGCCTCGGGGCAAAAGAGATAGACGACCGGCAGGGAGCCTTCAGGCCCGAGGGGAGCGAAGGCCTCCAGATCTAATCCACTGCGGCGGAGTGCATCGAGTCCTCGCAGCGGCACGATCGTAACAGAAATCCCAGCGGAAACACGCTGCACCGGCGCTCTATCGTCTATGTCATCCGGCGTGAGACGGAGCGCGGCAGCGACCTGTTCGGCCGCGAACGTGGAGCCCAATTCTATCGGAGGTGCCGAGAGCCAGGTGAGCTCCTTTCCCTCAGCGTCCTCTTCAAATCTGACCGGTACCTGCCCCACTCCCAGATTTAGTCGTAAGGCTTCAGGAACACCTTCGGCCAGGTGTCGACGGATGACCCACGCAGTTCCGAGCGTGGGATGCCCGGCGAAGGGAAGCTCCAGGGTCGGAGTGAAGATGCGAACGGGGTAGCCTCCCTTGATTTCATGATCGGACGTCACAAAAGTGGTTTCGGAGTAGTTCATCTCGAGGGCGATTTTCTGCATCTGGTCCGACGACATATCGCCGGCGTCGAGAACCACCGCGAGTTGATTACCCCCGTACGGCGCTTCGGCAAACACATCGACAATGTGAAGTGGATTACCCAATACAGGCACCTCCCTCTGAGCCCCTGATCGGGCCAGTTTTTCTGAAAACACACATACTTTGCACTCAGATCAGCCCAGAAGACAGGGTTGAAACAGAATGAAGATTCGCCAGCCAGAACTTCACGTACACGTTATCGTGGAGTAGCACCCGGAAGGCCACCGTCCACCGGGATGGTTGCACCGGTAGTCGGAGTCTGGCGAGTTGCAAAGTACAACACCGCCTTGGCAACGTGCGCCGCAGTTATCTTCGCCTTGAGTAGATTCCTATCCTGATAGTATTTCTCGAGATCACTCTCACTGAGCCCTCGGGCACGCATACGATTCGGTCCCACCTCAGCCCACAATCCAGACTTGCGCTGCCCGTGCGCAAACACCGCGTCAGGTGCCACCATGTTGACGCGCACGTCCATCTCAGCGAACTCCAGACTGGCAATTCGAGCCAGCTGGTGCGCAGCCGCCTTGCTTGCGCTGTACGCTCCAAATCCGGCGCCAGGGGCAAAGACGTTCTTCGTGGATATCAGTACTATGTCCCCTCCCGTTCCCTGAAGCCCGAAGCACCTTGCTGATTCGGAAAGAAGGTGGAGAGTCCCCTCTACGTTAACTTGCTCCAGCTTGCGAAAAGCCTCGGTATCAATATCTGCGAGCGGAGAGACGTGCGCAACGCCTGCGTTAGCTACTACCAGATCCACACCACCCCAGGCACGGGTGACCTCTTGAAAACCCTTGGCCACCAATTTCGGATCCGTCACGTCAAGAGGAACACCGATGACTCGCTTTCCATACACAGACCTCAACTCATGGACGAGCGAGTCCAGGTTGTCACCTGGGAGATCCGTAACGGCCACGTGGCACCCATTCTTGAGGAGCTCTTGACAGATTCCAGATCCTATCGCTCCCGCTGCTCCGGTGACGAGCCCAACCGAGCCTCGCAGCTGAGGTCGGTCTGTCTGGTCAAGTTTTGCTTGCTGAGGGCCGTAGTACTCCATGTCAAAGAGGTGTTCCTCGGCTAGCCCTTCATAGCTTCCCATCATAGCAATCCTTGTCTTCGCCGCCAGCGTTTGAGCAGTGATGTCCTTGACTATCGCGGCCTCTTCCACATCCCTACCCACGCATACTGCCCCCAATCCCGGCATCAGGACAACCCGCGGCACGGAGTCGAAACGCTTCAGCTCGGTTTCCATCCTGTGCGTATTTCTCTCGATGTACGCGTCATAGTGCGCGGCGTAGTCATCGATTGCCGCAGACAACTGTTGTCTTAAGGCCTTCTCATCGCCGTAATGCGGCCGGTCGATCCAGAGAGGAAGCGGCTTGGTTCTGATTAGGTGGTCTGTGGTCAAAGGCGGGGTTAGAGCGACGTCCCTTCCCCAATCTGAATCCACCACTCTTAGAACCTCAGTTTCAATCAGAGATTGCAAGACGAAACGCTGATACGGTCGGTCAGGATCCTCGGTCGGAACGGTCAAGAGCCCCCTCAGAAGCGGCGCCACCTCCACGTACCTCTCGTCTGCCATCGCAGTCGACGTAATAGCGGGAATTCTTGACAGCCCCGATGCTCTCGCTTTCTTCGCGGCCCCACTCGCGAGATATTCCTCTGCCTTTGTCACGAGCTCGATGGTTCGTTCGTAGGATTCTCGTGCGCTGGCACCCCAGGTGAGCAATCCGTGCTTCATCAGAACGATTCCTCTGCTTGCAGAAGATGCGTCAAAAGCCGCCGCGACCGCCTTTGCCAGCACAAAGCCCGGCCGCACGTATTCTATGATGACCACGTCGCTCCCGAGAGCCTCCTTGATGAGATCTTCTCCGCCGGCCTGATTGGTGAGGGTCAATATGGAGTCAGCATGAGTGTGGTCAACCCACTTGGGCCGAATGAACGCATGGAGCAAGGTCTCTATCGACGGCGTCGGAGCACCAGAGTCAAAGCGATTTGTAAGCAGTTCATTGACCATCGCCTCATCCTGGAGTTTCGACAAGGCCCGAAGTCGCTTCAGGTTCTCCAGGGCCAGACCGACATGACCCTCGGGCCCTATACTTGCCAGGTCACGTCCCGATGCCTTTACGAAAAGAGCGGGGATGCTCTCGCCGAGAACATTCACGAAGTCTCCCTTGACCGATGTGTTGCCTCCCCCGTGAAGCACCAGCTCCCGTTCGACTCCAAGCAACCTGCTAGAGTAGGTCCTGAGAGTCAACTCCTTTCCCCAGCGCTTCCCGTGTTTCTCTACAAACTCAGTAGCTTCTGAATCAGACCATCTGTTCTTCATCGTAGTTCCTGGTCGACTTAGACCTCACGGCGTTCAGCATGAAACGCGCGTTCTCGGCAGGAGCCTTTCCATCGAAGACGGCACTTCCGCTCACAATGATATCGGCACCCAGCTTGGCGATCTCAGTGATATTATTCCTTTTGATTCCGCCATCAATGCAAAGCAGTATGTCCTTGCCTGCCGCCGAAGCCATTTCCTTTATCTTGGCGAACCGCTGACCTATGGAGTCAAAGAACGGAAACCCCTTTACTCTCGGATTCACAGCAAGTACTGATATCATTTCAATATCATCCAGCAGCGGCCTAAGAGCTTCGATCGCCGTGTCTGGATTGACTGCCACACCCCGAACCAGTCCTCGCCTTGGGTGGTTGAGGTTCTTCATCCTTCCCAGTTCACGGAGAATGGAAAGGACGCCATCACCGGCGTCGATATGGACAGTAATCATATCGGCGCCGGCACGAACGTATTCCTCAACCTTCGTACTCGGATTCTCAATTAGCAGGTGCACGTCTTTGAGTAGATTACTTCGCACTCCCTCAATGAACCGCGGACCGACCGTCATGAAGGGCGCGAACCGTCCGTCCATGACATCGAAATGAATAACTCTTATGCCCAGTTCCTCAAGCATACTAAGTTCAGAGCCCAGATTCATCAGGTCTGCTGTGAGAATCCCCACACTGATCGTTGGACTCTGATCACGCAGGAGATCAAAGGCATCATTTGTCGACATAGGCTTCCCGCTCTTTTCTCTCTCCCCTCTTCAAGGTGCGAAAGATCTCGTATGCATCTTCAGGTGTCACGTTCTCATGAACGACCTTCCGCAGTGCCTGGATCATTGCACTGGGGGCCTCAGATTGAAAGACGTTCCGGCCCATGTCAACGCCTGCCGCACCCTGCTGAATTGCATTGTGAGCCATCGTCAGCGCATCGAGCTCGGAAGTCTTCTTCCCACCGGCAATAACGATGGGGACCGGACATGATGCAGTGACGGTTTCGAATCCATCTGCAACGTAGTAAGTTTTCACATACGAAGCTCCCAGCTCTGCGCAAATCCTGCTTGCCAGCCGCATGTACTTAGCGTCTCTGACCATGTCCTTGCCCACCGCTGTAACGCCTAGAACAGGGACGCCATATCGATTGCCCATGTCTACGAGTCGTGTCATGTTGTGTATGGATTTGGTCTCATATTCTCCACCGACAAAAACCTGCACAGCAACGGCCGCGACGTTCAAACGGACAGCGTCCTCTATATCAACGGCAATCTCTTCGTTCGAGAGTTCCTTCAGAATACTGGGACCGCCGCTCGACCTCAGAACTATGCCACCCGTGAAGGTCGGCGGAATTGTGGACCGCAATATGCCTCGAGTACACATCAGAGTATCCGCGTGTGGGAGAAGGGGCACGATGGTCACGTCAATTCGTTCCAGGCCCCTTGTTGCCCCAAGGAAATAACCATGATCAATGGCAAGCATTACGGTGCGCCCGGTCTCCGGAAGGAATATGTTAGACAACCGATTCTTCATGCCCCAGTCGAGCGAGTTCGAACCACGCAGCGCGAACGGTTCGTTCGTCGCAGGTACGTCCAAGTAGTAGTTGTGAGTTTCCTGAACATCATCTTTGTCCGGCATCAGCGACCTCCTCTCTCAGTTTTGAGAAATAATCAACTGTCTCAGCGTATCGTAAATCTCAGGTTCAAGCTGAGCCAATGTAACAAACCACATATTCTACTGGCCCTCCGTGAACAGGATGCGGCAGGGCCATCTTACTTTCAGCTCATCAGTCCATTTCTGAATGAGCTGCCTGTTGTCTGCGCTCTCAGTCTTGACATACAGTCCGACATCGAGAGCACCCGAGCGCATCCTCTCCAGGAGCTCAACGTGCTCACACGCATCCGGCTCAGGGCACGCGCTACAGTCATCAATTCCCTTTCCGATTGCGCAGCCCTTCATTTCACACTCGTCCCTCCCGCCGCCCTTGAGGCAGCCTGGACACAGGTCCATGCTCCCTATCGACACCAATCCCTTAGAGAGCTCCGCAAAATCAAAGTCCTTAGGACCCCAGTTCGACAGACCATACGCACCTATAATCTCCTCGTACTTCTGTGTCAGTTCCCTCAGTGTCCCATTCGCGACCGCACAACTTCCACACCAGATGCCGCAAAAGCCAATCTGATCCTGGACGTCCTCAAACGCCTTGGTTCTACGTCTGGTTTCCATTCTGCGTTCTCCCTGCGCCGGGCAAGCGACGCCGTTGCGTCTACCCTCTCCGTGTTCGAGCTAGAGATATTCGTCAGGAATCGGCGTAGCGGGTTTCTCAATGTGAAAAACGATTCCGGCGATTCGCCACGTTCCCTCGCGTCTCAACAACTGTACACTGTTGATACCGCGCGCCACGGGCGGTCCATCCGGCTTCCCCACGCGTGACTCGTAGGTGCTGAAGACGTGAGCAATGTTTCCGAAAAAGTCCGTCCTTCGCGCAATTTCTCTCTCCCAGAAGCCTGCTCGGCGATAGTGCTCGGTCGCATCCCGGGCGAACTCATCGGCGGACCAGTCGAAAGAGCGAACCGAGCCGTCCTCGTCCGCGACTTCCATACGAATGCGCGCTTCGGGCAAAAACAGCGAGGAAATCTCTTCCCACGGACGCTCATGGTCCCCAGGACCGGAGATGAGCTCGTAGAGCCTCAGCAAAGGCCACTCAGGAGCTGCTTTCTCGCTAAATGTCATCGCTTATTGTCCCTCCGTTAAGCCGGGGCTCCAGAGCCGCACCAAGACCAGCGGCCATACGATAAACTCATAGATAGAGTAGCACGACCCTGATGGCTCATCAACTCCCATCAGAACACCCCACGCCGCAGAGGGAATCTTACTATCTTTGTGGAAACACTTATGTTACCTTAAAGAAGCTTATGCGCGATAATTGGGCCAGGACTTCAAGAGGAGGTAGACGATGAGAAGTCTCCTGACTACGTATCTCTTGCTGTTAACACTCCTCGCAATCGTGATTCCCCCTGCGGTTCCCTCAACGGCTTCCACATTATTCGACGTACCCAGAATCGAAGGCATCTCCCTGGACGGCTCAGAAGAAGATTGGGCGGAACAGGGATTTCGTGTTGAGTTCCTCACCTCTCCCGACGGGCGAGCTCTTCCTGCAAACGACTTCGACGTCAAATTCCTTCTGGGATGGAACCAGGAGGGCTTGCTTGTGCTGGCAGCAGTCAATGACGATGTGCCCGTGGAACATGGGGAACTCTCGGGGATGTGGAGGAGAGATTGCGTAGAACTGTTCGTCGCCGATACGGTTGGCTCTTCCAACAGGTATCAGCTGGTCCTTGGTCCCGGCGCGGATCCAGCATACGGGGCCGTTCGCACCAAACTCTACGATTGGCGCTCGAACAAGGAAGGGCTCCCGGAACTGGCTGTCCAAGCTGCGAGCCGTTCAGTCGACCGAGGCTACGTTCTGGAGGTTCTGCTTCCCTGGAAGAATCTAGCCATGGAAGCAACTCCGGGAATGGAAATCGCATTCCAGTTCATCGCGAATGACGACGACGACAGCCCCGATGACTCGCGCGGGACGTTTCGAGCGGCCTGGTATCCCCGTATCGGCAGCCACGAAGACGCCACCTTGATGCACCGCATCAGATTGGCCGAAGAGCCCAGCGACGCAGTGCTTCTTCGCGTGGAACGCCAGGTGGGTCTCGGCCAATGCACCGTTTCCATTCGAGGCTCGAACGCGATGATCGGCGAAGCCGTAATCGTAAGTAGCGAAGACAAGGTAATTGCGGAGGGCACTATTGCTCCGAAGCACGGGCGTGCGGGTCTGGAGCTTGCCATCCCTCTGCCCGCTGACGTGGACGCTTGGCCTCGAATCGACGTCGCCGTCGCTGGAAAGAGCATGGCCATGTTCGAGGCCCGCTCCACCTTGGATAGCGTCATCGAACGGTATATCGAGGCCGTGGGTGGACTCGCAGCCATCCAGAACTTGACAACGCGAGTATGCTCAGGAAAGCTCGTCACGGATCTCCCCTCGAGAACCCCACCCTTCTACGAAGCACTGACAATCGAAGCCTCCGCCAAAGTCCCGCACAAGTGGCTTCTGGTCAGTCGGGATTCCGAGGCTGTTCACAAGTACGGATCCGATGGGGAAATCGGCTGGAGACAGGGTCTCGACAGCATAGACCGTGATGAAACCATGAGGCGACCAAAACTCGCCTTTCTCCTCGACCCGCAGGGTCCGCTGCACCTGCAGGATTACTTCCCGGCCATGGATCTGAAGGGAACGGATGCAACAGGAGGAAGAGAGGTATACGTCGTGGAATCGGAGCGTGACAGGGCACACTACACTCTGTACTTCGATGTCGAAACCGGCATCCTTAGTCAAATCGGCTACTGGTGGGATTTGGAAGACTATCGCGAGGTGGACGGCGTCAAGTTTCCCTTCCGCATAGTCACTGGCAGGAAGGGAGGTTCGAGCACATACAGCTTCAATGAGGTGAGGCACAATGTGACACTCGAGGATGCAGTGTTTGCGAAGCCCGATCCGGCAACAGTGTTCGCCGACGCCTTCGAGGGCATCGGAGACCCGAAGGTGCTCCCCATGTTGAAGGAACTCCCGTACGTGCATGGGGGCATGAACATTCCATGCCAAGACGGTCGACTACTCTACAACCTCATCACTCAGAATGGATACAAGCGGGGCCTGGAGATCGGAACGTCCAATGGTTACTCCACGCTTTGGCTCGGGCTGGCCTTCAGGGAAACCGGGGGCGAAGTGAT
>Ga0209636_10001939_pt1 | contig 20988 bp, 18 predicted proteins | sample DeeMarSWOR152_54_FD_187464 | JGI IMG/M metagenome (GOLD analysis project Ga0209636, IMG submission 187464) | Marine sediment microbial communities from White Oak River estuary, North Carolina - WOR-1-52-54 (SPAdes) (version 2) | ecosystem: Environmental > Aquatic > Marine > Intertidal zone >...
GGCGGAGTTGACATGCATGTTCCACCTGTGACGCAGGGAACAGTCTCAGCAGAGGGCTCCAGTATTTTCAACTGACAGTCCTTGTAGTTTCTGGAAACAACTGTAAAGGGTTCACAGTGAACATTCTCAAGTCCAAAGTTTTTGAATTCACTTTCGACCAGTTTCGCCGCTTTAAGTTCTTCTTGTGTGCCAGCGGCTTTTTCACCTATGTCAAAAAGTGATTGAAGATATGCTAAAGTCTCTTCTAAAGAGAAAGAGTCAGCCAAGTCCATTTCAGTTCACCTTGTATCTCACTGAGGTTTTAGGTTAGAAAATATAATAGATACACCAAGCCTCATTTAAGCATTTAAAAACAACTAGTCTTTCCATGCTTTCGCAACATCTATCATTCGAGCAAACCAGACGTTTGGACAACTCTTCATGTGCTTGACAAGTTTCTCTAGCACCATGATTCTATGGCCTCGCCCAATCACTTGCGGGTGTAGAGTAAGGGTGAAAACTCCATTTTTCACATGTTCGTACATGTAGTCGAAGTCTCCAGCCCAAATTTCATAAACTTTAGAAGGAGCTGACAAACCACTGGATTCTTCAGGTTCAAAGAGAGCCCAGTCGTCAAGATTCCACGCAACTGGAATTTCCAATAGGCGGCTTTCTCGACCAAAAATAAAGGGTTTTGTTATCGAAGCTTTATCGCCTATTCTACATTTGTATGGTGTGAAGTCTTCAGCCATTAGGCTACTATCGTAGATAAAGTCACGTTCGAGTAATAGTTTCAAAGTGTTTGAGCTTATTTCCCAGCTTGGAGAACGATAGCCCAGAGGACGTTTTCCGGTAATAGCTTTTAGAGAACTTATCCCCTTATCCAATATGGATACTTCTTCTTCATACTTGAGGTCTACTGGACTCTCATGGCAGTAACCGTGATGGGCAATCTCGTGTCCTTTTTCATGTATCTTTTTCACTATTTCAGGATAAGTGTCTGCAGTGTGTCCAGGCACGAAAAACGTGGTCTTCACATCATGTTTGTCTAGCAGACTCAAGATTCTCCATATGCCAACGCGAGCTCCAAACTCGCCTCTCGAGATAGGCGTAGGAGACTTTTCCTCCGAGCTTAGCCAGACCGATATGGCGTCAAAATCAACGGTGAGGCAGACTGCACAAGTCATGTCTGAAGGCATATTGACCGACATGTTCTCTCACATTTTCTAATGCACATTATGATATGGAGAGAATTCGAGTTTCCGGGTCTCTCGTGAGCTTTATTTCAGAGAACTTCACGATGGCGCCTTCAAGGGTGTTGTGCACCGTTGCTTTTTTCAAGTGCCCTCCAAGCGCATTCGTATCTTCCTTCGCTAAAGCCACATGCAAATGGAAGAAAGTTTCATCATTGCGTAACGAAATGTTGCCTGAGAGAGATAGAAGCTCTACTGGCGTGTTAAATTTTTTTGTTACATAGCCTGCTTTCTCGCGAGAGTAAAAACTGATTTCAAAGTTGCGGAGCATTCCAATTCCATTGATGATTACTCCTGACTGAACCTCATGTTCTTTCACAATTCGCTTTAAACTTTCAATGACGTCTTTTCCGTCTTCAAACCTGAAAACGATCAAGTTCCCTTCTTTTCTAGAAGACAAACCTAGCCACCTTCCACAATACACTCACTTTCACAAACTTTCCATATTTCAAGATTGTGATTGACTTCAACAATGAACAGAAAATTGATGAAGTTTAACAGCTATCTCAGCATTATCCTGCAGTTGAGCGTCAGTTGCACGTAATACGCACTTCTTTTTTTAAATACATTAGTCAGCAGAAACGTTTGGAGACTAAACCTTATGTCAACTGCTGACGAGGAGGAGACATACGAAGAAGAAGGGGAAACTCGACCTCTAAACGCCGAGGAAGTAACCTTAATAGCAACTGAATTTTTGAAGAGGCTTGGACACAAATGGGGTCTTAAACCGATAAAAGCTTCTCTGCAAGAGGAAAGATATGTTGTAGAGGTGGGACTGAAAAAACAAACTGCCACGGTGGAGATTGATGCTACGAATGATGAGATTTTGCAATATGAAATCACAGCGGTAACCAAAGAGTCTGCACCTTTTTTTCCTCTGACACGAAAAAACATCCTTTTGATAAGTGTAATCGTAGTTGTATCAGTGTTTGCTTCCAGCCTGCTGGGTGTTCAGTCGTTTATCGGAAGCATATTCTAGCGTCGACGACTATTTAGACGTTCAAACTAATTTGCTGGTTCATCGCCAATCATCGTATCGTTGGTTCACTCAGTTTTTACTTTTGTTAGAAAAACCAAACCACATAACTATATGTTAAATCTGCATTTATAATTCATAATACTTTTTAACCAACGCAAAGACTCCACTAAGAATGGTGAAAAATATGCAACCCCGCACTGGAAAACTGAATGCTACAAAGGTTTTGCGAACCCTTCCTGAGAATGAAGCATTTTATTTCTTCGAAGATATAGATAGGTACACAGGGAAATCTGCTTCTAGCCTAGCTGAGTTCTGCGAGATGACGAAAAACGTTGACAAAAAATCGATAATCTTCCATTTCGACCGCCAAGACTTTGAGAGATGGGCTAAAGAAACTTTACATGACCCAAAACTCGCTAAAAGAATCAATAATATAAAGAAAACAAAATCTGAAGAAAGACTAAGAACTCAAATATACAAAGTCTCAAAAAAGCGGTTAGAAGAACTTAACAGTAGGCACCAGAGAAAGCGACACGCTAAACCTCTTAAGCGCTAAACTGCTACGTTCACAAACCTTTAATAAAACAACTTTGACTTTCTCAACCTCTCATATGGAAGTGAGGTTGAAGCAATTTTTAATAAGGCAACTCTTGAAGTTCTCAATTAACTTCTCTTTTTCTATCTATTGTTAATTACATGAATGGAGATAAATAATAAGAACTTTGATTCTTAGTGGTTATAATTGGCGGGAGTTTCTCTAAAAGAATTTCAGTTTTTTCTTCTTCTCTTGCTCTTCTTCTGATTCCTTGCTTTCATCTTCTGAGGGTTCCTTACTTTCATCTTCTTCTGGTTTGGCGTCTTCAGGTGTTTGTTCATCTTTTTTCCAGATTATTCTTGGAGTTTCTTCCTTCTCCATTTCCAGCGCATTTTTCTTCTGTTCTATTTCTTCTTTCGTTTTCTGGATGGCCTCGGATATTGACAGTTTATTTGCCGTTTTCAATGTATCTTCCAGTTCCTTTCTATTTGGTGCTTTCATTTTGTCTTCTAGGTTCTTTTTCTCAATGCGGAGACTAGCAAGTGCATCTTGTTTTTCCCTCATCTTTCTCTCCAACTCTCGAATTGCCGCTTTTTCTCTAAGTATCCTTGTCTCGTCTTCTACAGTCTTTTGTTCTTCCTCAATCGCTGCTAGTCTACTCTCCAATTCAGTTCTTAACTTCTGAAGCTTTTCCATTTCATCTTTAGATGAGTCAACCATCTCGTTTTCCTCACACCATTTGTTTTAATACTAAGGATAAAAATAGGTTATGACGCTGAAATTCATATTACAACAATTTCTTTTAGCTACATCTTTTTTGGCAAAAAAATTCAATGGACGGGCGGGGATTTGAACCCCGGACCTCGACGATGCCAACGTCGCGATCATTCCAGGCTGATCTACCCGCCCAAACCCATACCTAACAAGAAAGCTATTAAGCATTTTGCCGAATATCTTTAAGACCTAAATAGCTCAGAACATCTCTACAAAAGTTAGAAATGGGCCGGTAGTCTAGTTCGGTTAGGACATCTGCTTGACGTGCAGAAGGTCGCTGGTTCAAATCCGGCCCGGCCCACCACAACATGGATCTGCGGCTTTTTCTTTGAAGCTTATTTGTGCATATTTCAGAATGTCATTTTGTGTGGACAGTGTCCTAACTAGTTTTATAGGTGTATACGGAAGAAGTTAGTTTGAGACTTCGTGATTCTGTTTTTATGTAGGCTATTATCTTTTCTTCTTTTTCGTTAATAACACGTTAACGCCAGATATGGTTAGAATTGTCGAAGAATGTCAAATAGCGTATGTTAAAATCATTTTACCACTAAGTTTTAAAGGAAGAGAAAGGTAAAAATCTTCTTGAAGGCTTCAATCCAATGTTTGATCCGCAGGAAATAGTTCTGATTTTTGCAATACTATTGCTTGTTTTTGGACCCACAAAATTGCCGAAAATCGCAAAAGAACTGGGAAAGATGATGCGAGAATTCAATAAAGCAGCTTCCGGTTTTAAAGAGGAAATCGATAAAGCGAGTTCAGACTTCACAAAAGATGCCAAACTTTCTTCACCCAGAGTTTCCCGGTCTCGAGTAAAGACCACGAATAGCGGGAACAAAGACAAAACGGTTTCAGACATTGCCAAAAGACTGAACATAACCTCTGAAGGAAAGACGAATAAGCAGATAATCCAAGAGATAATTACGAAAATTGATAGTGAAAAAGGAAAAAGTATAGAACCGGCATTAAATGAAACGAGCAAAGTTGCCAAAAAGGAATGAGAAACACAACTCTTCATGCTTAAAATCCTGATTACACATCAAAGTTGGTGATTTGAATGTCTGATAAGAAGGAAGAACTAACCTTCTGGGGACACTTGACAGAGCTACTTTATCGCTTCCGCACTGTTGCTTATGCTCTAATTATTTCCACGATAGCTGTGATGGTGGTTCCCATCTCTATTGATTTCTCCACTATTACAACTTCTAACCCTTGGTACCAAACGATTTCGTCGTTTGTTATCAAAAAACTGCAGACAGACTTTCTTCCCGAAGGCATCACACTCCTACCCATCAGCTGGTTTGCTCCATTAGAAGTCTACATATACGTTTCTATCATGCTTGGAGTCGTAATAAGCTCGCCAGTGATAATGTATGAGCTGTATAAATTCATTAATCCGGCGCTACGTCTGCGTGAAAGAAGACTTGTTTACCCGTTTGTCATTGCATTCTCGGGTTTGTTTCTTTTCGGGTTCTCACTGGGGTATTTGATAATTATACCTGCAACGATGAGAGCCATGGTTATGTTCACAGGGATTCTTGAACTCGAAGCGGTATATGGATTCGCAGATTTCTTCTCTGTAGCTATGATGACTTTATTGCTAACTGGCTTCATATTCACTTTCCCAATATATGTCATTTTGCTCGTTCAAGCTGGAATCATCACCACAGAACAGATTAAGAAGAGGAGAAAATACATCTACGTTGGAGCTATAGTTTTGATCGCGCTTGTAGACCCTGAACCAAGTCTTGTAACGGAGATAGTATGTATTATACCGATTATTATCTTAATGGAAGCAAGCTTGTTAATAGCACGCCGCTACGAAAAACAACGTGAACAAGCGGAGACACAATAATTTTTGAAGTAGAAGCGTATCCGCATCCTAATTGTTGATGATCATTTTTAACCTTGAAGAAAAATAGTTAAACCCAAGCATTTTCTTCTTTTTTTGTTCAGTTAATTTGGTTTTGTTTTCAGGATAAGACCTCAGTCTACTCATATGATGTTAATGAATGTTCTTTTTTAAAGATGTCTTAACGGGATACCCGTGCTACTCTTTCCAGTTCATGGCGCTTCTGTATAGCCTTACATTTCATATCACGGTTCGCCGCTAAAATCAATTCTTCTGCTAGACATTCTTCTAAGGAACGGGGGTTACCAAACGCTTCTTTTCGCGCTCCTTCAGAAAGGAAACGCAACGCTATGTCCACTCGTCTCAAGGGTGAAATGTCCACTGCCAAATGGTACACAACGCCTCCGTAGCTGATTCGAGTGGTGTCCTCGCATGGCGCGGAGTTTTCAACCGCTTGTATAAGTACTTGTATTGGGTTTTGTCCTGTTCTGAGGTGAATAATTTCAAAGGCGTTTCGAACAAGGTTGATGGCTCTAGCCTTCTTCCCTGCGCTGCTCCCCGGTCGCATCAGATTGTTCACGAATCTCTCTACAATGTTAACATTGGCTTTGTGAAATCTCCCATGTTCATGGCGCCCCATGCTGTGAGGAGTATGGATTGGCTTCAGAGAGATGTATCGTTGCAGTCCAGGGTTTTTCACTTCGATTTCTTCGAAACTCCATTTTCCGAATAGTTTGGTCTCCGGTTTCTTGCTCAAACGCGCCACCTAACAGCCTTTTGGGTTAGTCCGCCCCTATTTAAAATTATTGTTGAAAAATGTTAACAGTTTCTACACCTTAACGTTTTAGCGCATTGGCTTCTCTTTTCGACCGTACACTAACTCCTTAAGGGAAACTCCGTTCACAGTGATTACTTTCCACCGAACACCTGGAATGTCACCCATGCTCCTTCCACGGGAGCCTCCGATTCCTTCCACGACTACTTCATCATGTTCATCCACAACGTTAAGAGCACCGTCTCCAGGAAGAAAAGCCGTGACAAGTTTGCCATTTTTGATGAGTTGGGTTCTCACACATTTTCGAATTGCACTGTTGGGCTGTTTGCTTTCCACCCCAACTTTCTCCAGAACAATTCCGCGACCCATGGGCGCGCCCATTAGCGGGTCAGACTTCACGTCCAGTCTCAGTGTTCGACGCTTGTAGTAAATGTCGCTCCACCTAAGTTTTTTCCTTTTTGCCAGTAGTTTTCGCCCTGCGAACTCGCCTTTCGGTGATTTGGACCCCATAGTTTTTAGTTCCTCTGGCTATGTAATCGATAAGTCCAATATTTAAGTTGCGCACTTCAAAACTGTCTTTTTTTAGTATCAGTTCAGCTATATTGTCAAGATTGAAATAATGAATATAATTTTTGCATGATATTTACAGCGTGTAGGCTTATGCAGAAGAAGTGCAACGGGGCGAAAGAAAAAAGCGAGTTCGACACAATTGCCGCTATTCTCCGTGTGGCGGGTAAGGGAGCGGGTAAAATCGAGATTATGCATCAGTGTAACTTGAATCCTCTATCATTAGACAAATATTTGTCTGCTCTGATAGAGTTGGGTCTACTGAAAGTAGAGCAGAAAAGTCAAGTGTCTTATCGAACCAGCGATAAAGGACTCCAGTTTTTGCAAACTTACCATCGCCTAAAATGGCTTTTATGGGGTGAAAACTTCGACTTTTTATTAGTTCGCCTTTTAGGTCGATTGAGAAAACAAATTTAACCTGTCTACTAAAAAAGAAAAAGGCTACCAGCTACCAACTTCACGTTATGGACACATTTTGAATTTGGAAGTAACGTTTAGCTAAAAACCGAATTCGCTCCGCATTTCTCCCGTTCTTACCGATGGCAACCCCCTTATCCTTCGGATCCACCGAAACCACCGCAATGGTTTTTCCATCGGTTCGTTCACTGATGCGAATTTCATTAACCCGCGCTGGCTTCAACGCATTCTTGATGAACTGATCGGGTTTCTCAGCGTGCTCGATTATTTCGTGTTTTTTCCCAGTCATTCTCTCCAGCATATGTATGTTTTTGCCTCTTTTCCCGATAGCGATTCCCACATCGCCTTCCTTTATGATAAATATAATTCGGTTAAGCTCATCATCGATTATACAGTCCTTCACAGTTGCGCTGGTTATACTTTCGAATAAAGCTATATAACGCATCTCTCGACTGGTGAATCGTATTCCACTAGACATTCGCGGCCTCCGTGAGCTTCAATATGTCAGAATCTCCAGGTTCTCTTATTGTTAAAGCGGAAACCATAAAGGGTTTTCCACAGACTGCGCCCAAATCTATGCTAGTTCCATTATAAATAGCAATCGGAACACCAGAAAGTCTACAATAATACTCAATATCTTCACGAATTTCTCGCGGACAATTAGCTGCAACAACTATGAGTTTAGTTTTCCCTATCTTAGCGTTTTTTAAGGCATTGTTGGTTCCAAACAAAACCTTTCCAGTCTTCACCGTGGTGGCTATGGCTTTATTTACGTCAATCATTTTTTGGATTCCTTCCGACGTGCAGTTGACATGTACAGATCAACCAAACCTGTACCAATGGGTATAGATTGTCCCACGATCACGTTTTCGGTAACTCCTCGCAGTGGATCGCTGTCTCCTTTAATCGCCGCCGCAACGATGTTTGGAACAGTAATCTCGAAGGCTGCCCTTGCAAGGACACTTGCCTTTTTTCCGCTGATTCCATGTCTCCCTATCTGCCGAACATCGCCGGTTGCAGTCATTATGTCAGCCACTAGCATAACATGCCGTATGTCTACGTCAAGTCCTTGTTCCTCAAGAACGCCTATAGCCTCCTTAATTAAGGAGTTTCTAGCCGCCTCGATTCCTAACGTCTTAGCAATCTCATGTACATGATTAGTGATTGTTCGCAGTGGGTTTATGCCGCGAACCTCAATAATGCTGGGTAGGTTAGACCCATCTGTACGTATAACCCACATTCCAGCTTCCTCGGTGATCAGAACTCTTCGAATACCTGTTGCGCCTTTAATGTGCTGTGAAGAAACCTTGTCAAGCAATTTCTTAAGATCCACGGGCTTTTTAGATTTGACGCCGATCTCGTTCTCTTCAACTCTCAACGTGTAATTGGGTGAGCTCAACGCGTTCGTTAACTCCTCCAACGAGATCGCTCGATCTTCCATCATAGTGACGTCAAGCTTGACAACCACCTCCTCTCGTTCTGGATCTATGTACATCTCTTGCGCAATATCTTCCATAACGGAGCAAATGATTTCACGAGCAACCTCAGTGGCCTTCTCCTTGCTTTTTCGATGCTCCTTGTCAAGATAAATGGACATAATTGGAGTTGAGGGTGTCCGTCGAGCGTCCACTATTTCAATTAGACGAGGTAAGCCTAGAGTCACGTTTTGCTCTCTAACTCCAGCGTAATGGAACGTCCTAAGCGTCATCTGAGTACCCGGCTCACCCATAGATTGAGCAGCCACTATTCCAACAGCTTCACCGGGCTCAACTAGAGCTCGTTTATAGTTTTCCAACGTTAAAGCAATCGCTTGGTTTATACCTTCTTTAGTCAACCCGGCGTTGGTTACCTCCTTTTTCAGTTTTTCAACGAGTATGGGTGTGAGATGATCTTCGACCTCTGCGAGACGACTCATAATGTATTGCTTGAGTGCAGGTTTGCCTTTTTTCATTGTAAGTCTTATTTGCTCAACTAATCGGTTAACGTTCACGGCTTTTCCATGATCGCTCTTGGCTGGATCCACTCCGTCTTCGCCGTATCTGAACTGAACAATGTCGCCAATCGAGTTTCGAACCGTGTCGTCATATTCAATGCGCAGATGTTCTAATGCGTTGATGAGCCGCCTCTGCATGTAACCGCTTTGTTGTGTTCGCACAGCTGTGTCCACAAGTCCTTCTCGACCGCCCATTGCATGGAAGAAAAATTCGATTGGATCCAATCCCGCTCGATAACTAGAGTACACAAAGCCTCTGGCCTTTGGAGAGGGATCTCCCAACTCAAAGTGAGGTAAAGCCCGATCCACGTATCCACGCATAATTCGTTTTCCTCGCACGGATTGCTGTCCAACACAAGCGGTCATTTGAGCGATATTAAGATTTGATCCTCTAGCCCCGCTTCGTGTCATGATGATGCCGGAGTTTTGGATGTCAAAGTTTCTATCTGCCATTCCCCCAGCTTTATCTCTAGCTTTAGCCAGCTCATTCATCACATAGATTTCAAAGGAGTCAGTGAGAGTTTGACCTGGAAGTCTTTCCAGTGTGCCGTCTTGAAAAGCCTTGATCAAATCGTTTATTCGGTTTTCAGCCTTCCGTATTACGTTACGGATTTTCTCTTGAACAAGAGGTGTCAACTCAAGTTCATCAAAGGAGTATGTGAAGCCTCGCAGGGTCATGAAAAACTTGAGAAGACGACAGATGCTGTTTAGGAACTGCCGTCCAGTACCGCCACCGTAATCTTTTATTATTCGGTGAAGAAGGCTTTCTGATTGCTCAGCGCCTATGGAACTCCTATCAATCACGCCAGACTCTAAAATACCATCTTTGATAACCACGTAAGAATCATACTTACACTCTTCACGAAGACAAGGAGTGCAATTAATACAGGTGGTCGCTTTTAACGCATAGTTCATGCCTTTAGGGATAAATAAGCTAAATATTTGTTTCCCGCTCCAACGCGGTTCAGGTTCTTTAATTTCAGGTTCTGGAAGGGAGCCTTCGTAACCAGCCGCTAAAAGCAGTCGACAAACTTCTTCCTTAGTAAGGAAGGTGGATTTTCGAGTGAAAAGATAAGAGGCTGTGATAAAGTCACGAATAGCTCCGATTATGGGACCTCCAAACCTAGGTGACAGAATCTGATCTTGAACCTGCATGAGGAGACGCGCTTCGGTCTGTGCCTCTTCGCTCTGTGGCACGTGAAGATTCATTTCATCCCCATCAAAATCAGCGTTATAAGGAGGACACACACAGAGATGTAAACGAAATGTCTTGTGAGGAAGCACCCGCACATGGTGCGCCATGATAGACATCCGGTGAAGAGATGGCTGTCTATTGAAGATGGCGATGTCGCCGTTCTTAAGGTGACGTTCTACAATGAAGCCTGGCTCAATAACCTCAGCAATTTTCTCACGGTCAACTACGAACTCCAATCGGACACGTTTGCCGTCCGGTCTCAGAACATAAAGCGTGCCAGGATACTTTTCAGGACCGTTTATCACTAACTCTCGCATCTCATCGAGGTTCCATTCAGTGACTTTTTCAGGAATTGAGAGTCTTATGGCAACGTCAAGCGGAACTCCCACTTCATTGATGTCAAGATCTGGGTCTGGAGAGATTACAGTGCGTGCTGAGAAGTCAACTCTCTTCCCAGAAAGATTGCTTCTGAATCTACCTTCCTTTCCTTTGAGACGCTGCGATATGGTCTTGAGCGCCCTACCTGAACGGTGTCTTGCAGGTGGGATTCCTGACGCTTCATTATTGAAGTATGTGGTTATGTGATACTGTAGGAGCTCAGACAGGTCCTGGATGATGAGAGTTGGAGCTCCTGCCTCCATGTTCTCCTTTAATCTCTGGTTGATACGGATGATATCTACAAGCTTGTGTGTTAAATCATCCTCAGATCGAATGCCTGACTCCAGCGTTATGGAGGGTCTCACATAGACTGGAGGAACCGGAAGAACTTGAAGAACCATCCACTCTGGCCTAGCGACATCCGAATTGAATCCAAACAATTCCAAGTCTTCATTTGGTATCCGCTCAAGTCTTTCTCGAATCATGCTGGGCGTTAATCGTTGTGCGCCTCCCTCTGGAAGGTCTTCGCTAAATTTTGTGGGTTTTTCGAAAACTATTTTATACTGAGGGGAACCGCAGTAGGGGCATTCTTTTCCCTTCGCCTCCTTCAAAACTTTCTTGTAGAGTTGATCAGGAACAATTCCCAGCAACTGATATGTACGCTTGATTTCATCCCTGATTCTTTCTATTCGATCGGGAAGCAAAAGTGCGCGTCCACAGTTTCTGCAAGTTACTCCGAGAAGATTATAAATTATTTTGGTGAATACAACGTGAATTATTGGAACTGCCAGTTCTATGTGACCGAAGTGTCCTGGGCATCGTATGGCTGTGTTTCCACAGGTTTTGCATCTCTGTCTTGGCTCAAGAGTTCCCAGCCTACCATCCATGAGTCCGGAGGTTATTGGGGCTCCATCTTCGTCATATGTGTCTGCTGTTTGTATCTCTGCAACTGAAAGCCTGCGCACATCTTGTGGTGAAAGTATTCCAAAGTAAAGTTCATCTATGATTTTGTGAACGCCGTTTTCTATTGACACCTTCATGCTCTCTCCTTTAATTTTAGACGAGGAGTTACACAGAGGCTCATCAACTCTTGCAGAAGAAGCTTGAAAGCGTAGGAAACAATCACTGGGGAAATCTGTGCCTTTTCTTCGCAGATTCGACAAACATAACTACGCTGTTTGACGTTATAAAACGCGATGTAACCGCAGTTTTCACATACGTATAGAAGATATTTGTCAGATTCCTCGAGCAATCGATCTCGTAATAACATTGCGGCACCGTGTCCAATTAAGCAGTCTCTTTCCATCTCGCCGAATCGCAGTCCACCGCCTCTCGCTCGTCCCTCTGTCGGTTGCCTTGTTAGCATTTGAACTTGTCCTCGTGCTCTAGCGTGAATCTTGTCTGCAACCATGTGGTGAAGTTTTTGATAATAAACGAGACCTACGAAAACGTCAACAAGGAATTTTTCACCCGTAACACCATTGTAAAGAACCTCTCGACCAGTATGGCTGAACCCTAAGTTAATCAGTTCTTGTTTCAATTCATCTGGATTTTCGTTGATAAAAGGTGTTCCATCCACTGGGTTTCCTCTCGCCGCAGCGACTTTTCCAGCCATAGATTCTAGAAACTGTCCAATCGTCATCCGTGAAGGAATGGCGTGAGGATTAATTATTTCTTGTTTCAATTCATCTGGATTTTCGTTGATAAAGGGTGTTCCATCCACTGGGTTTCCTCTTGCCGCAGCGACTTTTCCAGCCATAGATTCTAGAAACTGTCCAATCGTCATCCGTGAAGGAATGGCGTGAGGATTAATTATTATGTCAGGAACGATGCCCTCAGATGAAAATGGCATGTCTTCCTGCGGTATAATCATCCCGATGACACCTTTCTGCCCATGACGAGAAGCAAATTTATCGCCTAATTCAGGGATGCGTTGGCTGCGCACTCTAACTTTCACAAGTTTGCTTCCTTCGCCGGTCTCAGTGATGAAAATATCGTCCACGACTCCAGTTTCTGCGGGTCTCATGTCTACAGAAGTATCTCTCATGGTTGGTCCTTTGACTTCAAACTCTTTGTATTCCTCGAGAAATCGTGGGGGACTCGTTCTTCCTATGAGAACATCGCCGCCAGCAGTATCGGATTCTAAGCTGATTATACCATCAGGTTCTAGAAGGCGATAATATTGTTCGCCTCGATATCCTCGAATCCCCGTCTCAGGAATGACAAAACGATCTCTCAGTCCGCCTAAATATTGACGACACTCTGCCTCATACATCCGGTAGAATGTGGAACGCACTAAACCTCGCTCAATAGATGCTTTGTTGAAAATGAGAGCGTCTTCCATGTTGTATCCTTCAAAAGATAAAACGGCGACAATACAGTTTTGTCCCGAGGGTCGAAGATCATAGCCTATAACGCCCAATGACCTCGTTTCAACCAATGGCTTTTGCGGATAATGTAGAATGTGGGAACGAGAGTCCACTCGAAGGACGAAGTTAGTAGCGCTTATCCCGAGCGCTTGCTTCGCCATGGCTGCCTCATAAGAGTTACGCGGAGACTGATTGTGTTCAGCATATGGTATGAGTGAGGCGCATATACCGAGAATTGTATATGCCGCAATTTCCACGTGAGTGTGTTGGGGTGTAACATCTTTAAAACTCATTGCCGCAAACACATTTTCCTCTTCTTCAGCATCAATATACTCTATAACGCCTTGTTTCACAAGATCGTCCCAAGTCCAGTCTCCTGAACGAACTTTTTCGATGTGCTCAGGTCGCAGTTGTGGTACGCTGTTCTTAACAACTATTAAAGGTCGACGTACACGCCCTTCATCACAGTTAACATAAATTTCTTCTTCATCTTGTCCTCTAGATAAATAGGCAATGTTGACTTCCGTAGATATTTTGCCGTTTCTACGTTTCTCTTTTAGCGTGTCGGCCAGCTCTTTCGGTGAGGTGGAGTAGCCTATGAGTTGCCCGCCCACGAAGACTTTGGCGCCATGAGTTCGCAGATTCTCGTTTGCTTCCTGAATAGGAATGACGTCCATTCGATAGATGATTTGTTTCACTTTTTCAGCGTTTGTACCCACAGAGATACAAGCAGCTAAAGCAAGATTCTTCACCAAGCCACAGTTCGACCCTTCAGGCGTTTCATTCGGACATAACCTTCCCCAGTGGGTTGGATGCAAGTCTCTTGCCTCGAAGTTGGGCTGGCTACGACTGAGCGGAGACTGCAATCTGCGCAGGTGACTTAAAGTGGATGATAGGTGATTAGTTCGATCAAGAAGTTGCGTAATGCCAACACGCCCCCGTCCCCAGTTGCCTGTTGCAAGCGCGTGTTGAAGGCGTTCTTTGACGATTCCAGGGCGAACAGCGGCTGAAACACTTACCATTTGTCGCTTGACACCCATTCGTTCAAGTTGATATTTTATGTCGCGGCATAAGTTTCTGAAGGCTATTCTGAATAGGTCAGCGAGTAATGGTCCAGCGAGTTTTAACCGTTTGTTTTTGAAGTGATCCTTGTCGTCGGGTTGACGTTTTCCAAGCTTTAATCCAATGACTCTGCAAGCCATCTCTCCTAGAAAGAAGGCTTTATCTCCGCGTTTATCGCTGGTACGGCCAACGTGGGGCAAAAAGTTACGGTCAAGAATGCTCTCAGCTTTTTGGCGGCGATACTCTTCAACCTGCCCGTGGGCTACACGGCTTCCAATGTACATTATAGCATCCTTAACAGTGTCAATGTCCATAGCCTTTTCAAAAGATAACTCAAGCTGGTTTTGCACGTTTTTCTTAGTAGAAACTGCTTCAGCCACTTCTTTGTCAGATTCTAATCCAAGTGCTCGCATCAGAATTACGAAGGGAATTTCCGTGGGTACGCCGGGCATTGAAACGTAGATGGCACCATCCGACTTCATTCGTAACTGGATTCTCGCTCTGAAGCCAACTGTGGTGGAAAAAATTTTGGCTTGATAAACAGGTGCTGCTCCACGAGTGTCGATATCCACGAGAATGCGGTTTGAAGCAAGGTCTTCTAGAGCAACGATGACACGTTCTGAGCCGTTAACGAGGAAGTATCCGCCGGTGTCGTTTGGGTCCTCTCCATGTTCAATCAACTCTTCGGGAAGAAGTTGAGAAAGGGCGCAAAGCTTAGACTTCAGCATCACTGGCAGGTTGCCTATAAGGACGAGTTCTGTTTCCATCTCTCTGCCGTCGATTATCGGGGTCATTTCTATGGAGATAGGTGCAGCATAGGTTAGGTTTCTGAAGCGTGTCTCCATGGGATAAATTTCATGTTTTGTACCGTCAACTTCGGTGAGGTAGGGTCCGGTGATTCTTGACTGGGGGTCGATAATCCACGCTTGGTTGAGTTTTATCTTATACGGACTTTCTGGAACTTCAATGTTTATTTCGTCAACCTCATCTACGACTTGTTGAAGACCGTGTTCCACAAACTCGTTGTAGGAGTCAAGGTGTTGTCTTACTAGTCCTCTTTGTTCGAAGAAGGATTTTTGTAGTAGTGATATATCATCTTGTGAGATTTCCAAATCTGTTTAGCCATCCTCAAATTTACATTTATTAAGAATATTAAGTAAGATAGGGTTTGGGTTAGGTTCATCCAAACTGTGGGATTCCTCCACTGGGCCTGGTGGTCATCCAACCCGAAAAGCCGGGTCTCCGAAGGTTGCCCCGAATTATTTTTAGAGGAGCTAACCAACGTAACCCTATAGCCTACTAATAAACTTTACTAAGTATTTTCGGAATATTACGTAGTACTCATTTCCTTTTTCTGAACAGCATCAAATCCTCAGGAGTGGTGCAAACATACTCGAACCCTGCTTCTATAAGCTTCCTCGCTTCCTCAGTCGTCTTAGCTACATTTGAGTGAAAATCATCACTTCAAAGTTAACTAGGTGGGTGTAGATCAGAGTGTTCCTAATGCTTTTGTGCCCAAGCTTCTGCATGACATAAAAGGATGTTTTGGGTTTAGTTTGGCGGAGTTGTTTGCTTTTCCTCTATTCCTCCAACAAGACTTTAACGCAGACTCTACCGTCATAGGAATGGCTATAGGTTTAGCTTGGTTAATGCAGGGAATCCCCGTAGTATTCAACACTTGAGCGTTGCCGCAGTGTTGGAATCTCGTAGTTTCTGTTCTGCGACAAAAAACACTGTTTTGCGCGCGCGCAACCTCACGAGTTTTTCTCCGTTCGAGTTCCTTCCACATGATTCGATAGTTCTTCAGTTCAATCCATGCTCGAAAAGTCAAAATGATGAACAAGAATAGTGTAATCGCTAGGTTGAGCACGTAGATTTCAAGCATTTCAACCAATCGAACCACCTTACATTCTCATGGTCTTTAGAAGGTTACTCGCTTTAATTCTATGTGGGCGCACGCTTTTTATCCAAAAGAATGTTTATGTGTATTTATGGAGGAGAAGACTTTGAAAAATAAGGTTTTTCCACATCCCTTTATCGCAAATTCCACAATTACCGATTGGAAAAGTATGCTACGTGAGTTAAGAATAAAAAGCGTCCAAGATTTATACTCGGATGTACCTACTAAATTCCTACTTAAAAGCAAGTTAAACCTCGCAGGTTCCCTTTCAGAATTTGAGGCTTTTGAACATATATCAAGGATCTTAAGTAGGAATAGGTCTTGTCGTGATATGTCAGTTTTTGTAGGCGCTGGCACTTGGCTTCATTACATACCAGCAGCTGTTTCAGAAATAGTTTCGAGAAGCGAATTCTTGACGTCGTATACGCAATATCAACCCGAAGCTAGTCAAGGAATGCTCATGGCATTGTTTGAGTATCAAAGTCTCATAGCGGAGCTATTAAAGATGGATGTGGTTAACGCTTCGATGTATGATTGGGCAACTGCCCTTGGGGAAGCTGGAAGAATGTCTGGAAGACTTACTGGAAGAAGTGAGGTGGTTATTCCAAGATTTGCGTCTCCTGATCGAAGGGCGACACTGCAAACATACATTAGTCCAATTGGAATGAAGACAGTTGAAGTTGCTCAATCAAGAGGGGATGGGCAAATTGTGCTGGAAAATCTTAAGGAGAAAGTTTCTTCAGATACAGCTGCAGTATACATAGAGAATCCATCCTATCTTGGTTTTTTGGAAACCGAAGTGACCGCAGTAGCTGAGATATCACATGACGCTGGTGCGGTATTCATTGTGGGAGTTGATCCGACATCGTTGGGAATCATAAGACCTCCAGGCGACTACGGGGCTGACATCGTGATAGGCGAGGGACAACCATTTGGAAATCCTGTGAATTTCGGCGGACCACTACTTGGAATTTTGGCATGTAAAAGCAACTTGAAGATGATTAGAGCAATGCCTGGGAGAATAATAGGTATGACTACAACCGTTGATGAAATGCAAAGAGCTTTTGTCATGAGCTTGCAAACTAGGGAACAACACATTCGCAGAAGAGAAGCGACTTCTAATATATGTACCAACAATGCTCTATGCGCCCTTGCTTCCGCCGTATGTCTTTCGCTTCTTGGAAAAAGCGGCATTCGTGAGTTGAGTGAGCACATTCTAGCTAAGACGAAATATGCAATTAAGAAATTCAGCTCAATTGATGGGGTTGACGTGCCTTTGTCCAAGGCACCCCATTTTAAAGAATTTATGATTCGTTTTAAACGTAGGCAAGCTGACGACGTGTTAAGAGAACTCTTAGAGCACAAGATTTGTGGAGGTAAATCGCTTGTACCAGAATTTCCAGAGCTAGGAGAATCAGTGCTTGTATGCGTTACCGAGCTGCATAGTAAAAAGCAAATCGACGACTACGTCGAAACGCTTGACCAACTTTTGAGGTGAAAAAGAATGTATATCCAAAGCAGATGGAATGAACCGCTAATCTTTGAAATCAGTCGTGAAGGAGCGATTGGTCACGTACTTCCCGCGCTAGAAAAGGAAGTGTTCTCAGAATTAGAGGAGGCCCTAAACGAAATACCGAAAGAAATGCGTAGAAAGGAGTTAAACTTGCCTGAAGTAAGCGAACTTGAAGTCATTCGACATTTTACACGGCTCAGCCAAATCAATTATGGCATTAGTCTAGGTACATATCCTTTAGGAAGCTGCACAATGAAATATAACCCGGTCATAAACGAAAAACTCGCCTCTTTGGAAAGCGTACAAAATGTCCATCCACTCCAAGACCAAAGAACCACGCAAGGAAGCCTCGAACTGCTATACAAGCTCGAGAAAGCACTTTGTGAAATAACGGGTATGCGTAAATTCTCTTTCATCCCAGCAGCAGGTGCTCACGGAGAATTCCTCGGATGTCTCATGATGAAAGCATACCACAAAGAACACGGAGAAGAAAGGACAAAAGTGATTGTTCCTGACTCAGCCCACGGGACAAACCCTGCCAGTGCTGAGATGGCTGGCCTCGAAGTAAATGTTGTCAAAAGTGATGAAACAGGATGTGTAGACATTAAAGAATTAGAGAAGATTGCCACCGAAGAAACAGCTGGTGTGATGCTTACAAACCCAAACACATTGGGTATTTTCGAGAGAAACATCGAAGAAATTGTCCATACAATCCATGACGTAGGCGGTTTATCATACTACGATGGAGCAAACTTGAACGCAATTATGGGAAAGGTTAGACCAGGCGATATGGGTTTTGACATAGTTCATCTAAATGTTCACAAAACATTTTCAACCCCTCACGGAGGAGGCGGACCTGGAGCAGGTCCTGTAGGAGTAAAAAGAGAACTTCAAGAATTCTTGCCCGCACCAACAGTTGAATACGACTCAGCGACCAACTCTCATTATCTCGACTACGATAGACCAAAGGCAATTGGCAAAACAAAGATGTTCTATGGCAATTTTTCAGTTTATGTGAAAACCTACGCGTATATTTTGATGATGGGAGCCGAGGGGTTAAGGTTAGCTGCTGAAGCAAGTGTTTTAGGATCAAACTATCTGTTGAGCAAGCTTAGGGACCTTAAAGGCGTTGGTGTTCCTTTCGATTCCGGGAAGCCTAGGAAACATGAATTTGTTTTGAGTCTCTCAAAGTTGGCTAAAGATACTGGCGTAAGAGCTTCAGATGCAGCGAAAAGGTTCCTCGACTACGGTGTTCATGCGCCCATAACCTATTTTCCCTTAATAATCGATGAGGCTTTTATGGTTGAACCAACCGAGAGCGAAACTAGGCGAGAACTTGACAACTTTGCCAAAATTATGTCGGAGATAATAGATGAAGCGTATAACGAGCCCATGAAAGTCCTTGGGGCTCCCTACAACACCTCTGTTGGTAGAATCAACGAGGTAAAGGCTTCTCATCCTAAAACCCTGTGCTTAAGTTGGAGAATGCGCAAAAGAGGGAGTCCTAGTGCTTAAACAAACAGTTCTCTATCCCATTCACCTTAAACTTAAGGCGACCATGGGAGAGTTCGCAGGATGGAATATGCCTTTATGGTACAAGGGAATCCACTTGGAGCATAACTATGTGAGGGAAAACGTGGGAATCTTCGATGTTTCCCATATGGGGAGACTTCGTGTCAAAGGAAAGGATGCTGAAGAACTCCTTCAGAGAACAACCACCGTGAATATCATGGAAATGAGAAATCTTGAAATGAAGATCGGGTTCATCTGCAGTGAAAACGGTGGAATAATTGATGACATATCAGTCTATAGACTTGACAACGACGATTTTCTCGTAGTCACTAATGCCATCAACAGAGAAAAGGACTGTAATTGGTTGAAAAGGCATGGAAAGAATCTGAAGGTGAGAATAAAGGACATAAGCGATGCAACAGCTATGTTGGCAATTCAGGGACCAAAAACGGTTGCCTGCACTAAAGGCCAGTTTGACGAAACTCTGGAAGGCTTAAAATGGTTTTCAGCCAAATTTATCGAAAAAAATGAGGCAAGAATTCTTGCTTCGAGGAGTGGTTACACTGGAGAGGACGGATGTGAACTATACATTTGGTATCAATCTCGAGAAGAGGCCTTTAAAATTTGGAACGACTTGGTCAACATGGGCATCCTTCCATGTGGCTTAGGAGCAAGAGATCTGCTAAGACTTGAATGTGGTTTCTTGTTGTATGGAATGGATGAAGACGAAAGCGTTACCCCCGTGGAAATAAACAAAGTGAGTCTCGTTGATGTGAACAAAGAGAATTTCATCGGAAAGCATGCGATAGAGGAGAAGATAAAGGAGGGAGTCGATGAATTATTGGTGGGATTACTTATGGAGGAGCCCGGTGTACCAAGACATGGATATTTCGTCTGGAAAGATAACGAACTAATCGGCCGAATAACAAGTGGAAATCTATCTCCAACTGTAAATAGAGGGATAGCCCTTGCCTACGTTGAGAAAAACTTCGCGAAAGAAGGCACTGTGCTTCAGGTTGATATAAGAGGGAAAAAGAGAAAGGCACAGGTCACGTTTAAACCATTCGTAGAAAGAAAGTAGTTCTCACTCATGCTGTCCTGTATGCATAGTTTATTAATTATGAGCGCGCGCAGACGATAGAATCGATTAACTTCAGGAGCTTCGAGAAGTATCTTCCCCAGCTCAAGTGTAGATGGGAGTCCAACATGTCTGATGCTCCTTGCCCCTTCCGAATCTTCCCCGCATGCATGCAAAAAATACTATAATATTTTAACATTTTTAGTTCTAAAGTTGTAAAATAATAACGATAATACTATAGCGATTTAAACGTCAAAAATTCAGTGATGCATGAACTAGAGAAAACCTCGAAACAAAGGAATATCTATTTCTATGTGGGCATCATCAATATCATATTTAAGATCCCTTTATCTTCTCACGGAAAACCATCAGCGTACATAAATCCTTATAAAATATATTTTTTATAAAGATCAAAAATTTAGAATGGAGATGAAATGAATAGGATTTCCCTGATTCTTCCACGGATTTCTCACACTATAATAAAATAATGGGGATCTTTATGGAGAAGAAAAATTGCTATATGATATTCATCATGGTTTGAAAGGGGATTTAAGCCACTGTAATATATTTATCATCATTAGAAGCATTGCATTCGTCGTTGAACAAAAAATGGTGAAGAATATTATAAAGGATTCTTATTGAAAATCTCGATATAAAGTGTGCGCGCACAAAAGTAAGCAACTTGAGCAGAAACACTAAAATCCACAGAAGAAGAGAGAAACCTAAGCTTTCTCTGAAGTGAAGACGTAGGCTACATAGTCACCTGTGTGAACAGCTTGGATGCCAGTGGCTGTACCGAGAGCTTCACCGAAAGGATATGCCCATACGTATCCGTCAACAGGCATCTTGACTTCTTCGAC
>Ga0209636_10001942_pt1 | contig 20958 bp, 18 predicted proteins | sample DeeMarSWOR152_54_FD_187464 | JGI IMG/M metagenome (GOLD analysis project Ga0209636, IMG submission 187464) | Marine sediment microbial communities from White Oak River estuary, North Carolina - WOR-1-52-54 (SPAdes) (version 2) | ecosystem: Environmental > Aquatic > Marine > Intertidal zone >...
GAGGAAAAAGAAATCTAAAAGGAGTTTTGGGTGGCTTAAGCTCGCGATATTCGTTTTATTATTCATCTCTTTTTTTCTGGTATATTCGCATAAGGCAGTTTTGCACTCTGTTGCATCCTTTTTAATCGTGGAAGATCCATTACAGCCCTCAGATTTATTGATTGTTTTGGCTGGTGATTGGTGGGAGAGGGCAAGAGAGGGGGTTGATATCTACAAGAAGGGATATGCAAAAGAAATTTTGATTATGAAGGAAATCAAACCTCATGGATATAAGGAACTCCAGAACCTTGGTATTGTTTTGGATAGAACCCATGAGGTAAATAAAAGACTTATGATTGCCTTAGGGGTTCCAGAAGAGGTCATTAAGATTCCAGAGAGAGAGGCCAACAGTACATATCAAGAGGCCTTGATAGCAAAGGAGATTATCAAGAAACAAAAGATTGAATTGGTTATTATTGTAACTGAAAAGACACATACAAGAAGGGCATGCATGGCATTTCAATCAGTCTTGGGCAAGGATATTCCTGTGATCTGTCGGCCTACAAAATATGATGATTTTTATGTCGAGAAGTGGTGGTTAAAAAGAGAAAATATAAGAGAGGTGATTATTGAGTATCAAAAGCTCACCTTTTATTTCTTTTCCCTCTTAAAAGATAGAATCAAAGGTTGAATCAAATATCAATTCTCTTTCTCTATTGTTCCCAGCCTCATAGCACAGAGCTCTGAACACATTGTGCAGACCTCATTATCTTTGGGAAGGTCTTCTCCTCTCATACTTCTCGCCTTTTTGGGATCAAGGGCATATTTAAACATCCCTTCCCAATCAAAAGCCTTTCTCATCTTTGACATCAGAATATCTCTTTTCATAGCCCCTTTAACACCCTTTCCGATGTCAGCAGCATGGGCAGCTATCTTTGTAGCAATTACCCCTTCTCTTACATCATCCGTGTCAGGGAGTCTCAGATGTTCAGAGGGAGTCACATAACAGAGAAAATCAGCCCCAGCTGTAGCAGCAATTGCCCCACCAATGGCACATGTGATGTGATCATATCCAGCGGCAATGTCAGTTACCAAAGGCCCTAAGACGTAAAACGGTGCATCATGGCAAAGTCTTTTTTGTAGGATGATGTTGGCCTCGATCTGATTGATTGGAACATGGCCTGGTCCCTCAATCATTACCTGGACATCTTCAGCCCAAGCCCTTTCCGTGAGTTCACCAAGGATAATGGTTTCCTGAACCTGTCCCCTGTCTGTTGCATCCCCCAGACATCCTGGCCTAAAGCCGTCACCCAGGCTTAGAGTCATGTCATATTTCTTTGCAATTTTGAGGAGCCTGTCATAATGTTCAAACAAAGGATTTTCTTTTTTATTCTTTTTCATCCAGTCTACAAGTAAAGCCCCTCCCCTGCTGACCACCCCCATGATTCTCCCTTCTTTTTTCACCCTTTCCATGGTTTCAAGGGTTACGCCACAGTGAACAGTTATAAAATCAACGCCATCCTCTCCATTCTTTTCAATGGCCTCAAAAAGGTCATCAGCACTGCTCTTATAAAATTCTTTACCTTTTCTCTGATATTCGACTGCAACCTGATAGATAGGTACAGTCCCCACAGGCACGGATGACCTCTTTAAAACCTCTTTTCGTACAAAATCAAGCTCTCCCCCTGTGCTGAGGTCCATAATCGTATCAGCCCCTGCCTCGATTGCAGCATCCACCTTTTCTAACTCTTTTGGGAGATTACATGTATCTTGTGAGGTTCCAATATTGGCATTGATCTTTGTGGAAAGTCCTTTTCCAATACCGAGGGGTTCAATCCAGTCATGCTTGTTGTTCAGGGTAATAACAATGTTACCTGCGCCAACCCCATCCCTTATAAACTTTGGATCGACATTCTCTTTTTCTGCTACCCTTTTCATCTCAGGGGTAATCGTACCCTCCCGAGCCTTGTGCATCTGTGTCATTTTCATTACCTCCTTTTTATCAGGAACAAATGATATTATACATTTTTAATTTCTTGTAAAAGCTTCTTTGTTTCTGCTTTTACATCTTCTGCTGAGATAACAGCAGATATGAGTGCAATGCCATAAGCCCCAGCATTGAGTATGTCCTTTATCATACCGCTCTTTATCCCTCCCAGTCCGAATATGGGGATATTGACCTTTTTCTTTATCTCTTCCAGAGCCTTTAGTCCGACAGGAGGTCCATACCGCGCTTTTGATGGCGTATAAAATAGAGGACCAAAGGTGATAAAATCTGCCCCTTCTTCAAAAGCCTCTATGGCTTCTTTTAAATTGTGAGTCGATACACCTAAAAGCTTCTCTTTCCCTATAATCTTTCTGGCTATCCTCATTGGCAAGCCATTTTGCGGAAGATGCAGGCCATCGGCATCTACGGAATTTACAATATCTCCTCTTTCATTAATAAGGAGTTTACAACCATATTTTTTTGTTAAAGAACGTAACCTCTCAGATAAATTGAAAAGGTCTTTTGATGAAATATCCTTTTCCCTTAGCTGAAAGGCTGTTGCACCTCCATCTATTGCGCTTTTTATTACATCTTCTAAGGGTCTTCCTTTCGTCTTTTTTCTGTCTGTAATAACATAGAGACGAAAGTCTACCTTATTCATTATTCTATAACGCCTTCTATTGGACTGCTTGCAGTTGCATAGAGTTTCTTGGGTATTCTTCCTGCCCGATAAGCAAGCCTACCTGCCTTAACAGCATGATTCATGGCAATCGCCATCTTAATCGGGTCTTTTGCACCTGCAATTCCTGTATTCATCAATACTGCATCCGCACCGAGTTCCATAGCAATGGTAGCATCAGAAGCCGTTCCAACACCAGCATCAACGACAATAGGTACAGAGGCCATCTCAAGAATAATTTTTATATTATAGGGATTTCTGATTCCAAGTCCAGAGCCTATTGGAGCCCCCAGAGGCATAACTGTAGCTGCACCTGCATCTTCTAATTTTTTAGCCATGATTGGATCATCATTGGTATAGGGAAGAACCGTAAATCCCTCTTTGACCAAAATTTTGGTCGCCTCTAAGAGACCAGCATTATCAGGGAATAATGTCTTTTCATCACCAATAACCTCGAGTTTCACCCAGTCGTAACCCCCCCCTTCACGAGCAAGCCTCGCTGTTCTTACAGCCTCTTCTACAGTGTAGCATCCTGCTGTATTGGGGAGGATGAAATATTTTTTAGGGTCTATATAATCCAGAAGGGATTCTTTGGATTTGTCAGTAATGTTCACCCTCCTTACTGCCACAGTAACTATTTCTGCACCAGCCTTTTCAATGGCTTCTCGTGTTTGTTCAAAAGAGGCGTATTTTCCTGTTCCGATTATGAGACGGGATTTAAATTTTTTTCCAGCAATTTCAAGAAAATCACTATTATTTTCCATTTGTATCTCCTTTCTAAGGTTTTGTTTCTATCCTCCTCCTACAAAATGAACAATCTCCAGTTTGTCCCCTTCCTTTAAAAGGGTCTTGTCATAATTGTTTTTATCCACGATGTCCAAATTGAGCTCTACTGCAACCTTATCGGGTGTTAGGTCAAGTTCTTTTAAAAGATCAGGAAGGGAGACATTCTCCTTTACTTCTTTCTTTTCGCCATTGAGAATAATTTCCATTTTTTTTCTTTTTTCAAAATAAAAAGGCCGTCTGACCAATAGGAAAGACGGCCTTAAAATAATTTCAAAAAGGGAAAAAACTCAAAAACCGCTTCCCTACGCTGGTATTATCCAGGTCAGGTTCAAAGGGTTGTCATCAGGAATGAAAAATTCCTGTTTACTGACTCTCAGTAAAGCACCCCTAGCTAAATAAAAATATAGCACCCGTCCTCTATCCTGTCAAGTTATTTTTACTTATATATCAAAAGGATGAGTCCTTTCTGCTTAGAGTAATTTTTAAGAGGGAGGTTTATTTAATGATAAATGGAAAAAAGGGGTTGGTACTATTTGCTGCTTATGACCCGTTTCAAAATTAAAATATTTGATTATCATCTAATTACTTGATAAAATTAAAGAAAATTGGAGAATAAAACGACAAGGATTTTGTTGCAAGATCCAAAAAAAGTTTTTGTGTGAGTAATAAGAAATCTTAATTGACTGTTTTTATCAAAATGAGTGATCAGTTTCTATTTAGTTCTTATGGGAATAAGCTTTACCAAGACCTTCTTTTATTTACTCAAAAGAGTACTGAGGCTATTGGCAAGGGGGAGAGGATATCCTTATCCCTATACCTAGATGTTACAAGTTATATCATTGAAGACTTCCATCGCTCGAATGAATTATTAGAATCAGCTCTGAGATTCTACGATCCAAAGGATCTGTGTAAATCTCATGCAGTGAATGTTGCTATCTTTTCTCTCAAGATGGCGCATGATATGGATTTATCCAAGGAGGATATTGAGGATACGCTTCTTGCAGGACTTTTTCATGATGTCGGTTTTGGTAGAATTTTAAAGTTACTTCATTGCAAAGACGAAAACACAATTTTTGGTCACGATCTTGAGCTTGTGCGGAAACATCCTGAGTATGGATACCAAGGAATCTTAAGCAACAGCAATCGGGAAAAGCGCATCGCAGAAATCATCTTGCAGCACCATGAAAAAGCAGACGGCACAGGATATCCAAATCGGCTGAAGGAATCTGAACAGTGGCTTCAGGCAAGGATCATATCGATTATTGATGATTATGAGGTTCTTATTCATCCGAGGCCGTTTCGTGATGCCCTCTTACCCCCTAAAGGTATTGAGGCTATCCTTCAAAAAAAAGGGACAGCTTTTTCTGCTACCATGATAAAGGCCCTTATAAACTCATTATCTCTTTATCCCGTAGGATCGTTTGTTATGGTGAATAATGGTTTCATCGGAAAGGTTATCAAGACATACACGGACAATCCTTTGGACCCCGATTTAGAGATACACTTCGATTCATCAGGAAAGAAATTACAAGAGAAAAGAATTTTAAAACTTAAAGAACACCCCCTTTTAAGAGTCGATAAGTGCCTCCCTGGTTTTTTTAGTGAGATAAAATTTAACTAAACAGAATCTTCTTAAAAAGACCCAGAATATTATCCTTTTTTGTAAAAATATGGGGAAAGGTTCTATTTGTAAAAAAAAAGATCACTGCTATTATTAAACATAAAAGTTACAAAAGAGTTCAATTTTTAGCAATATCACTTTCTGGGAAGAGGGGTTATGTCATTAGGCTTTAAAGAAAAAATAATGAAAATTAACAAGGGCTTTTCCCTTTTTCATGAGCTCAAGACGCTTCAGGTCAATCTTGGGAATCTCTGTAATCAACGCTGCATTCATTGTCATGTTAATGCCAGTCCTTTTGGAAAACAGATAATGAAGAAGGAAGTCATGCTGGATATTATTCATTTTCTTTCTAAGAATCCCGGATTGATACTCGATGTTACGGGCGGATGTCCTGAATTGAACCCGAATTTTAAATTTTTTATTGATAAAGCAAAAAAATTTACCGCTCAAATCATGATTCGGTCAAATTTGACCATATTTTTGGAAGAAGGGATGGAATGGCTTTCGAAATACTGCAAAAAAAATAAGATATGCCTTTTGTGTTCCCTTCCTTGTTATACAGAAGAAAATGTTGATCAACAGAGAGGCAAGGGTGTTTTCAGGAAGAGCACGGATGTGCTGAAGCTCTTAAATGGACTTGGCTATGGAGTTGATGATGACTTAGAGTTGAACCTCGTCTACAACCCTGGTGGGGCATTTTTGCCTTCTGAACAGGATCGACTCGAGCAGGATTATAAAAGGCGACTTTCAGAAGAATATAACATCGTTTTCAATCAACTCTTTACCATTACAAATGCACCCATTAACAGGTTTAAAAAATACTTAGAGGCGAACGGAAAATTAAAGGCTTATCAAAGGCTGTTAGAAGAAAATTTTAATCCCAAAACTGCAGAAAATATCATGTGCCGAACTCTATTAAGTGTGGATTGGCAGGGGATCATCTATAACTGTGATTTTAATCAAGCCCTTGGTTTACCCCTTAGAGATGAACATGGAAAACTCTTAGAGATTAAAAATCTTTCTTCAGGGGATATGAAAAACAGAGAAATCATTTTTGATAATCATTGCCATTGCTGTACTGCTGGATTTGGTTCAAGCTGTACAGGATCTTTAGCGAGCTGAGAGTGAGATAGATAAAGGATATCCTCTCTTTTTATATGGATAAGAATACATCGTGAAAAAATCGAGTCTAAAAAAACTTGTATTAATCTTTCTTATTCTTAGTATTTTAATTTTTATTAAATATCTTGATATTTTTCATTTTTTTACTCTTGAGAATATTAAATCACAAAGAGAGTTTCTCTTGGAATACATACAGGATGAATATATAACATCTGTTATTTCCTTTATTTTTATTTATATTTTTGTAACGGCTTTTTCTATACCCGGGGCTACTGTTCTCACTTTGCTAGGAGGGTTCTTATTTTTGCCTCTTTTTGCAACGATCTATGTTAATATTGGTGCAACCATTGGTGCCAGCTTGATTTTTTTGGCTGCTCGGTATCTGATAGGAAACTGGGTTCAACAGAAATATTCTGAGAGGTTAGCTGCCTTTAACAGAGAAATTGAAAAACATGGAAAGAATTACTTATTGACTCTCAGGCTGATTCCGATATTTCCATTCTTCTTGGTTAATTTATTGCCTGCCATGACAAAAATACCCTTTAAGACCTTTTTCTGGACAACCTCTTTAGGGATTATTCCCGGGACCTTTGTTTATGCGTATGCAGGAAGGCAGTTTGGAAGTATCAATTCTATAAATGAGATATTTTCAATAAAGATATTCGTAGCATTTACTTTGCTTGGTCTTATGACCCTTGTTCCTGTTGTTTTAAAGAGGTTCAAAAAAGAAGCCTTCACTTAGAGTCCAATAAAAAAACTCACGCCATTTATCTAAAGATAAAAGGAGGGGGTATTATGGAATTCTTGGATGGTAAAATAAAAGTGAAAAGAGGAGACATAACAACTGAAAAGGTAGATGCTGTTGTCAATGCCGCTAATAGTACACTTCTTGGAGGCGGTGGTGTGGATGGGACGATTCATAGGACGGGAGGCTCGGCCATTTTAGAGGAGTGCAGGGAGATTAGAAAGACCAAATATCCTGATGGATTGCCTGCAGGAGAGGCAGTGATGACAACAGGAGGAGAGATGCCAGCAAAATACGTTATCCATACAGTAGGTCCAATCTGGCATGGAGGGAAAAAGGGTGAAGAGGAAAAACTAAAAGATTGCTATCAGAATTCGTTAAAAGTAGCTGTTGATAATCAATGCAAGACCATTGCCTTTCCAGCAATCTCAACAGGTGTTTATGGTTATCCAAGGGAGTTGGCTGCGAAGGTATCTTCAAAAGCTGCAAAAGATTTCCTAGAAGAACATAAAGAGATTGAAAAGGTCATTTTTGTTTTCTTTTCAGAAGATGATATGGAAATATTTCTTGATCATTGTATTTTTTGATTGTTTTAAGAAGGAATAAAAATATAAAAGGAGTAGGGATGTATAAAAGATCAATATTGATAACCGGGGCAACGGGATTTATAGGAAAAGAGCTTTGCAGGGTTATTAAAGAAAAAGGGTATGAAACGATTATTCTCACACGAAATCCTAAAAAGGCCAAAGAGAGATTGTCAGGTATTACTGAAATAAAAAAATGGAGAGCCCTTAAAGAACTTCCTCCTGTTCAAGCTATTGAAAAAGCTCGGGCTGTTATTCATCTTGCTGGAGAGAATATTTCTGGAAGATGGAATGAGGATAAAAAAAGGCTGATTAGAGAAAGCCGTATTTTAAGTACACAAAATATTGTGAAAGCAATGGAAGAGGCCAGAACTCGTCCAGAGCTATTTATCTCTGCCTCAGCCATTGGATATTATGGAGATAGAGGGGATGAGATCTTAACCGAAGATTCAAAACCAGGGAAAGGTTTCTTGACTGATATATGCAAGGATTGGGAAGAAGAGGCCAAAAAGGCAGAAAAGCTAGGGTTGAGGGTCGTACACCTTCGTATAGGGATTGTTTTAGGTCCTGATGGTGGTGCCTTAAAGGAGATGCTCTTCCCTTTTAAACTCGGGTTGGGTGGAGCATTAGGTAATGGGAAACAATGGATGGCATGGATTCATCGAGAAGACCTGATTGGAATGATACTCCACATTTTACAAAACAAAGATATTAAAGGTGCAGTAAATGGGACTGCTCCAGAACCCGTACAAAACAAAGTATTTTCCAAGACCCTCGGCCATGTTCTTCACCGTCCTGTTTTCTTTAACATTCCTGCCTTTGCCCTTAAAATGTTATTTGGAGAGTTTGCTGAATTTTTGTTGTATAGCGAGAGAGTATTACCTAAAAGGATTGAAGATTTTAATTATCAATTTAGATATCGTACACTTGAACCTGCATTAAAAGAGTGTTTAGGCAAGTGAGCTTTAAAAATATCATTTAGATATTCTCTTATGAGAATCTCTAAAACCGAGCCCTTTCGTTTTTATAATCCCCCTTTGTAAATAATCCTAAACTTTATTTTGGAGAAGGTAAGGAAAGATGCTGTTGTTATTGATGGTTCCTCTTATATGTGATTTTTTGACAAAGGAAAGTGAGGAGAGTATCATTCTAAATACATAGAGGAACATAGGAGAGGAGAATATTGAAAATAAAGGTTGCGAATACTGCAGGGTTTTGTAAAGGGGTTAAGAGGGCTATGAATATCGTCTTGGATACAGCCAACAGGAAGAAAAAGAATATCTATACCTATGGTCCTTTGATACATAATCCCCAGGCAGTAGAACTTCTTGAATCGAAAAATGTGAAGATTGTAAATGATATATCTGAAATTTCTTCAGGGACAGTTATCATCAGGACCCATGGAATCAGTCCCGAGATAAAAAAGGGAATTGAAGAATCTGGAGCAAATATCTACGATGCGACATGTCCTGATGTCATGAAGGTTCAGTATCTCATAAAGAGATATTCAGAAAGAGGGTATTTCATCGTCATTGTAGGTGATAGAGGTCATCCAGAAGTGATCGCTCATCTTGGATTCAGCAACGGTAAAGGGATTGTGGTCGATTCTCTAGAAGAGTTGGATCAAATCCCTGAAAGGGAAAAGATATGCGTTGTAGTCCAAACCACATATAATCATGACAGATTTCAAGAGATTGCGAATATCATTCAGAAAAGATTTCCTCAATCAGAGATATATAACACCATATGTGATGCGACATTTAAGAGACAAAAAGAGGTGCGAGAGATATGTGAAGAGGTTGATTGCATGGTTATTGTAGGGGGGAGGAATAGTGGTAATACAATCAGACTTGTAAAAATAGCTGAATCAACAGGAACTCCCACCATTCATGTAGAGACCGAAGAGGAAATAGATGAGGAGAAATTATCACGATTTAATTTTATTGGAATCAGTGCAGGAGCATCTACACCTAACTGGTTGATTCAGAAGGTTATCGATCGAATTGAGGGTATTAAGGAAAGAAAAAAAGAAAAAACTCCTCTTTTAACACATGGTTTGAAACTATTAGTCAGGGCCAATATATATGTTGCATTAGGGGCGGGATTTTTAACTTATGCCACTTCTCTCTTGCAGGGAATTAATCCAGTTTCAGAAACATTCTTTATCTCGAGCCTCTATGTATTTTCAATGCATGTATTAAATAGATTTACCGATAGGACTGCAGGGAGATTTAATGACCCCGCAAGAATAAAATTTTATGAGAGACATAGTAGAGTATTAATCATATCGGGTATTGTCTCCATAGCAATAAGTTTATTTATTGCTTCAAAACTCGGTTTCATTCCATTTATAATTTTGCTTGCCTCCTGCTTGTTGGGTATTTTTTACAGTATAAAGTTAATTCCCAAGGGTTGGAAGAAAATTAAATATAAAAGATTAAAGGATATCCCTGCCTCAAAGGATATCTTTATAGCCTTGGCTTGGTCTACGGTAACGGTTATTCTTCCCTTTATGGCAGACAAGAAAGGGGTTTTTTTACCTATGATTATTAGTTTTTTATTTGCCTTTTTTGTTGTCTTGATAAGAGCAATTATATTTGATTTAAGGGATATCCAAGGAGACAGAATCGTTGGTCGGGAAACGCTTCCCATTATCATAGGAGAGAATAAAGCAGAAAATATAATATTAGGATTGGGGGCTATAGTAGGATTTACTTTAATAATCTCAATATTTTTTCACTGGGTCTCTTCCCTTGGATGGTTGTTCTGCATATCTATAATTTATATATTTTTCTATCTGTATCTTTATAAAAAAAGGATGTTTGCTCAAAGACTTTCTTGGGAGACCATTATAGATGGGAATTTTGTTCTATTAGGATTAGTGGCCTTTTTGTGGAACTCACTATATCAAAGCCCTTTTTCATTGTATTAATAATCGATATATGATATCTTTTTTAGTGAAAATCTTTTAAATATTTATTACTATATGGATTTATCAAAGGATAGCTTAGAAAGTCAAATTTGTAATAAAAATTTAAAGATAGATAAATAAACTAAAAAATTTTATTACACAATGAAAAAATTTGTATTTTCAGCAGTAATACACGAGACAGATGAGGGAGAATGCACGGCTAATGTACCACTTTTACCAGGATGTTATGCAAGTGGAAATTCAGAAGAAGCAGTGCTTGAAGAGGTAAAAAATAAAGTTAAGAATTTTTTGACGAGTGAATACAGTGAAGACGAATCCCCACCGGGTGAAATTACGGAAGTTATTGAAGTAAAAGTTGAGGGTAAGGTCTTGAAATATACGGCTTTCTTTTTTCCAATGGGAGGGGATGAATATAAGGTTCTATTTCCCTTTCTCCCTGGATGCGTGGCTAAAGGAAAAACTTATGAAGAGGCCCTAAACCAGATTAAAAAAGAAATAAATATATTTGCAGCGATTCCATCAACAAAAGAGCTATTTGTTCAAGAGAAGATTAAAAAGATTGAGATTGAATTTTAGTAAAATAAAAAAAATTAATATACAAAGGAGCCTTATAAAATAAAAAAGATTTATGGTAATGTTGTTGGTTTAAAGCCAAACCAGGCTAAGAAAATCCTGCATATTTATCGACGAAAGATTCCCCCAGAAAAACTGATTACTCATGAATTGGGAAGATACATAACAGAGATATCAAGAGACATCAATCGCCAGATTGGAATATTGGTGAACAGACAGGGTACTATAGAATATGTTGTTTTGGGGGACACAAAAGAGATCGTCATCCCGCCTTTAAAAAGAATGAGGCTAGGTTTGAGTCGATTCAGAGGGCTCAGATGTATCCATACCCATCTCAAGGAAGAACCCCTAAACCAAGATGATTTATCTGATTTAGCCCTTCTTCGATTAGACATGATGACTGCCATCGGCGTTTTACCTAACGGGTTACCGGGATTAGTATATTCTGCCCATCTTATTCCAGAAAATTCTCAAAGAGAAAATTGGGAACAGTTAATCCCCATTCCTTTTTTTCGATTAGATTTAGATTTTCCAAAATTAATCCATTCCTTAGAGGACGAATTTGCAAGAGTTTACGGTTCAAGAAAAATTGGAGATGAGAGGGACAGAGCTATATTAGTTAATGTTACCACTGATTTGAAAATTCATGCAGAAGAATCACTGAATGAACTTAAAGAATTGGCTAAATCGAATAATTTGGTGGTATTGGATAAAATTATTCAATATAGGAAAGTGATAGATCCGAAATATGTATTAGGTAAGGGTAAGCTTAATGATCTTATCATTAGAGCCCTCCAGTTAGGGGCGGATTTAATTATCTTTGATAGGGAATTAACGCCTGCTCAAATCCGTTCCATATCTGATGTAACAGAGTTAAAGATAATTGATCGGACCCAGTTAATCCTTGATATATTTGCTCAAAGGGCTAAGAGTAATGATGGAAAGGTTCAGGTGGGACTCGCTCAATTAAGATACCTATTGCCTCGTTTGATTACAAAAAATACGGCCATGTCAAGGCTTACTGGAGGAATTGGGGGGAGGGGACCTGGTGAGACAAAATTGGAGATAAATAGAAGAAGGGTTAGGGATAAGATTAACCGTCTCCAAAAGGAGCTTAAAAGTCTTAGTAAGCATCGGAGTCGTCAAAGAATAAAGAGAAAGAAAAGCAGTCTGCCGATTATATCAATTATAGGATATACAAATGCAGGGAAGTCAACATTGTTAAATTCACTTACAAAGAGCAGCGTAGGAACTGAAAATCGATTATTTGCCACGTTAGATCCCACCACAAGAAGGCTGAGATTTCCAAGGGATATGGAGGTAGTCATTACTGATACTGTCGGTTTTATAAAAAATCTTCCAAAGGATTTGATGGAAGCCTTTCACGCTACTCTCGACGAGCTCAAAGAAGCAGACCTTCTTCTTCATATTATTGATATAAGTAATCCAAATTTTGAAGAGCACATAAAGGCCGTAAGAAAAATTTTATTTGATCTTAGCTTGGATGAAAAACCGGTATTGCTAGTTTTAAACAAGGAAGATAGATTGGAAAAAGAATTTGTAAAGAATTTATGTAACCTTTATGATGCTGTTTCTATATGCGCTAAAGATCCCTCAACACTAAAAGGACTTATTGAAAAGATACAGTTTTTACTCCTTGGTTCACCTCCCGACAGTGTCTCAGATTCATGGCAAAACGCTATAAAGGAATTTCGAAAAGTTAAATCTTCAGTTTAAAAATTGCTCCCCCAGTTTTGTCAAAAAAGGTTATGCCATTCTGAAAAGAAGTGCTGGTTTTCTCTACTTTAAATTGAGCCCAAGGTTTCCCACATTATTTTTTATAAAGGATTTCACAATCTTTGGGATATTAAATCTCAACAGCCCCACAGGGAGATTTAATTCTTTCTTTTCACATACGGTAGAGATGTTTGATTGATCAACGATAGGTTTCAGCTCTTTCAATCGCCTCTCCCGGATAGAAGAATCATCTACCAAAAGGATTTTTTCAATCTCCCTGATAATATCCATCGCCCTCAGTATCCTCTTTTCTGTTGCATCAGCCGTCCCCTTGTCAATGAGACCCTTCTCACACTTGAGACGATTCAATCTGAGACCTGCTTCATAAGTGCTAAAAACAATCTCCTCTCTTGTCATCCACTTTGTTTCATAGTTCATGATATGCTTCCAACTCGGAGAAAGAAGAGCCTTCCTGTGCTCCTCAAGGGTTCGATAAAATAATCGGTATCCATAATTTTCAGGAAATTCAAAGGCAAGGCTTCCCGGATCAAGAAAGGGAGCAAGAGGCGAGATAAAAGGATATACCCTCCTCTCTCCATTCAATGCTGTTAAAAGGTCTTGACAATAAGAGATCGTATCCATCACAGAATCATAACTCTGCCCTGAGAGCCCTGTCATAAAAAATACATCAAACCTCTCACACCCCAGTTCACAGGCATATCTTAGGGTATTCTCAAAATCCCTGTTTGAATACCTCTTGCCAAACCTCGCCCTTAAATCCTCATCATGAGTCTCTAAAGACATCTCCACGGTAAACCGGGGAAAGGCTTTTGAAACCTTCTTTAAAAATTCCTTTGAAACAGGCCAAAAGAACTCAATAATCACCCTGTTCCTTATCCCTGCCCTCTTCGCCCTCTCCAAAATCTCATCCGCATAACCCTCCCCATTCATCCGAATATCACCAATGAGTATTATCGTCGCCTTGGTAAGTCTCTGAATGCTCTTTAAATCCTCTACAATAAGACGAGGAGACCGAAAAAGCGTCCTATCCCTGTTAAAGAAGTTTCTAAAGGTAAAGGCTGAACCACCACAGGTGATACAGTTTTTATTGCATCCCCTGCAGGTAAATACCGCTGTGATGGGATAGGAAAGCCAGTTTTTGTAAGGTAAAAAGTTTTTGAGGTCACGATACTTGATAACCGATTTCACAACCGAATGATAATCCAACTTGATATCATCAATATTTTCAGGGACATGGGAAAGGGGATTGATATGGATGTTCCCCCCCTTGTCTTTCCAGGTGATGTTTGGAACTTCTGTCGGCTCCTCATCCTTCTTGATACACTCCATGAGCTTCCTTAGAGGCTCTTCAGTAGAGTCTCCTCTTACCACATAGTCTACATAGGGATATTGAATAAGCTCCTCATGAAAATATGTGGAAGAGAACCCTCCAAAAATGATGGGGATATCTCTGTGATACTCCTTGAGGATCCTGGCGGTTTCTAAACTACCATGGGCATGGGGAAGCCAGTGGAGGTCTATTCCAAAAGCCCTGGGCTTTAATGACTTAAGGACTTTCTTCGGGTTAAATCCGTTGCCGTTGAGCATCCGAACCGCCAGATTGAGAATCCTGACATTATAACCGTGCCTCTCTAAATATTCAGCAAGGCTGACAAAACCAATGGGATACATCTCAAAAACAGGGGTGGAGGGAACAAGGTCGCTCGTGGGTCCATAGAGAATAGACTTGCTCCTGAAACCGTAGACACTTGGCGAATGAAGAAGAATCAAATCCGTTTTAGGCATCAATCAATCCTTTACTCAGGTAATAACAAAAAAGAACTCCTTTTTATAGAAACCCTCTTTTTAGCCAAACAAACCCAGTAAGATCAAAAGCAGACCAAAAAAGCATCCAATACTACTCAGAACCCTGATTCTCGTCAAGGACTTTCCCATGACTTTTTGACCAAAGTTTCTATATAGGTCAGGATAAAAAAAGATCATTATTCCTAATGGAAGCCATATCAATCCTAAAATAATGATAATCATTTCTACTATCGTTCTCTCTTTTAAAAAGAGGAAAAATATTATCAGAGATAGAATAAATAAAAAGAGTCCTGTCAGTTTTATTGCATAAGTATTTTCAAGGAATTTAAAAATAAACTCCCTCATGTTTTTGGGCCATATAATTCCTGGTAGTCTTGTAATGACAATGATCATACCCAGCACAATTGCTATCATATTTATCGGTGCCATAATTTCTAAAAAATTTAGAGATTAAAGAAAAATTTTTAAATTTTTTAGCACACAGAGAAATATTAATCAACATTATTTTGCGCTTTTGCTGTAGTTTTTATCAACATAACCTTTTTGTTGACACATTTTTATTTTTATATTATCATTTTTGTCTTTTAAAAAAATTTAAGGATAAGTTATGAAGAAAATAGCAGTATATCCGGGTACATTTGATCCCATAACCTTTGGGCATATAGATATCATAAAAAGGGCCTCTAAGATATTTGATAAACTGATTGTAGCCGTGGTTGATAACTCTAAAGAAGAATTTCTCTTTACTACTGGGGAAAGAAAAGCTTTTGTTAAAGAAGGGGTAAAAGATATCGACAATGTTTTGGTTAAATCTTTTAACACCCTCTTAACAGATTATGTAAAAAAAATCAATACAAATATAGTCATACGTGGACTTAGGGCTGTATCTGACTTTGAATATGAATTTCAAATGGCATTAATGAACCGAGTTCTCAACAATGAAGTTGAAACGATTTTCATGATGCCTAGTGAACAATTTACATTTTTGAGTTCAAGTATTGTGAGAGAAATTGCTGCCTATGGGGGCGATGTAAAGGGTTTGGTGCCAGAGATTGTAAGAGATGCTCTGTTAAAAAAATTCAAAAAGGATAAATAGGAGATAACTATGTCTTTAACCAAAAGAGTCCAGGATATAAAACCATCTCCCACTTTAGAGATAACAGCAAAGGCTGTTGCTATGAAGGCTCAGGGGATTGATGTTATTGGTTTTGGAGCAGGAGAGCCTGATTTTGATACCCCTGAGAATATAAAGGAAGCTGCGATAAAGGCTCTAAAGGAGGGGTTTACCAAATATACACCGGCTGACGGAATCGTTGAATTAAAGGATGCGATAATAGAAAAATTCAAAAGAGATAGCGGTTTGGATTATAAAAGAACCGAAATTATTGTCACATGTGGAGGGAAACATTCTCTATATAATATAGCTCAGGCGTTGTTTCAGAAAGGAGATGAAGTAATCATCCCTTCACCTTATTGGGTAACCTTTCCGGCGCAAGTCATCCTGGCTGAAGCCACCCCCATTATCATTGATACGAACGAAGAGACAGAGTTCAAGATTACGAGAGGACATTTAGAAAAGAACTGTTCAGATAAAACAAAGGCTATTGTCATCAATAATCCTTGTAATCCAACAGGAGCAGCCTATTCGAAAAAAGAGCTGAAAGAGTTGGCAGATTTTGCTGTTTCTAAAGGGATTTTTATAATCTCGGATGAAATTTATGAAAAGATCGTATATGATGGTCATCAACATACTTGTATTGCTTCTTTAGGGGAAGATATCAAACAACTCACGATTGTTTCCAATGGCCTTTCAAAGACCTATTCAATGACAGGATGGAGACTGGGATATAGTGCAGCAAGGGAAGATATAACGAAGGCCATGGTTAAGATTCAAAGTCACAGTACATCTAATCCCACATCATTCGCTCAAAAGGCAGGTGTAGAGGCACTCAACGGACCACAGGAAGCTGTCGAACGAATGGTAGAAGAGTTTAAGAAGAGGAGAGATTATATCATAAAAAGGCTTAACTCAATGAAGGGCATCTCTTGTTTTAATCCTCCAGGAGCCTTTTATGTTTTTCCCAATGTCTCAAAAACCTATGGCAAAAAGACAAAGAAAATGACTATTAATAATTCTTCAGATTTTGCAACCTACCTTTTAGATGAGGCTAAAGTTGCCTTTGTTCCCGGGATCGCCTTTGGTGCAGATGACTATGTGAGGATTTCTTATGCTATTTCTATGGAGGATATTGAAAAGGGGATGGACAGAATGGAGAAGGCTTTGGGGAAATTAGAGTAGGTTTTATTCTTTCATAATGAAGATTAGCTAAATATGAAGAGCGAAATTAATCTCGCTCAATTTTTTTCTTGAAAGAGAGAGATTCTCCTTATAAATTTAGTATGGAATGGAGGAAAAAATTGTTCAAGATACTCGAAAAAAAAGAATTAGCACCTCAAACCTATATGCTAAGGATAAAAGCCCCTGAAATTACAAAAAAAGCCAAACCTGGTCAATTTGTTATCTTCTGTATTGATGAAAAAGCAGAAAGAATTCCCATAACCATTGCAGATATTGACAAAAATGAGGGAAGTATAACCGTTTTGGTTCAGGAGGTGGGAGCGAGTACCTTAAGGATAGGAATGTTGAAAAAAGGTGGCTCGATTTTAAGCATCGTAGGTCCTTTGGGGGTCCCTACCCATATTGAAGAAAAAATTGGGAATGTAGTCTGCATGGGAGGAGGTTTCGGTATAGCAGCTCTCCATCCTATTGCGAAGAAGTTAAAAGAATTGGGGAATAATGTCATATCTATTATTGGTGCAAGGAGTAAAAATCTTTTATTAATGGAAAAAGAGATGAAAGAGACCAGCACCTCGTTGAAAATTTCTACTGATGATGGAAGCTACGGCCAGCATGGTTTTGTAACCGATATTCTGAAAAACCTTATTGAAGAAGGGATCAAAATAGACCGCATATATGCTATCGGTCCTGTTCCCATGATGCGGGCGGTTTGTAATATGACAAAACCTCTCAAGATAAAGACTTATATCAGCTTGAACCCGATCATGGTGGATGGAACTGGTATGTGCGGTGGTTGCAGGGTGACGGTCAAGGGCGAGACAAAATTTGCCTGTGTCGATGGTCCGGATTTCGATGGTCATGAGGTTGACTTTGATGAGCTGGTTAAAAGGCAAGCGGTCTATAAAAAGGATGAAGAGATCTCTTATAAGATAGCGAAGGAAAAACAGCTTATGCGTAAAGAGAGATAAAAATGGGCGATGAAAAGAAAAAAAGACCGGGAAGAGAAAAGATGCCTTCCCAGAATCCCAAGAAGAGGATAAAAAATTTTAATGAGGTCAATTTTGGATATACGCCTGAAAAGGCTATAAAAGAGGCAAAGAGGTGTATTCAGTGCAAAAACCCGAAATGTAATCCTGGTTGCCCGGTAAATATAAAGATCCCCGATTTCATCGATTTGATAGCAAAAGGGGAGTTTGTCGCTGCAGCCAGAAAGATAAAAGAGGACAATGCCCTGCCAGCAATATGCGGAAGAGTCTGTCCCCAGGAGGAACAGTGTGAGATTGTATGTGTCCTCGGCGTGAAAGGGGAACCGATTGCCATAGGGCATCTTGAGAGGTTCGCTGCCGATTATGAAAGGGAGAAAAACCATGTTGAGATACCAAAAGTGGCAAAACCCACAGGGAAAAGGGTCGCTGTGGTCGGTTCAGGGCCTGCTTCTTTAACTGTGGCCGGAGACCTCGTTCAGCTGGGACACGAGGTGACTATATTCGAAGGGCTCCATAAACCTGGTGGTGTGCTTGTCTACGGAATCCCTGAGTTCAGGCTCCCAAAAGCGATTGTCAAGGCAGAAATCGATTATCTGAAAAAGATGGGGGTAAAGATAGAGTGTAATTCTATCATCGGGAAGCTTAAAAGCGTTGACGAATTACTTGAGAACGATTTTGACGCTGTTTTCATAGGGACAGGAGCAGGGCTCCCCTATTTTATGGAGATACCTGGAAAGAATCTCAACGGTGTCTATTCTGCAAATGAATATCTGACCCGTTCGAATCTCATGAAGGCCTATCTTTTCCCCGAATATGACACCCCAATTATCAGGGGGAAGAATGTGGCGGTTATTGGCGGGGGGAATACAGCCCTCGATGCGGTAAGAACAGCGATTCGCCTTGGAGCGGATAATGGCTATATCGTCTACAGGCGTTCGAAAAAAGAGATGCCGGCCAGAGATGAAGAGATTATGCATGCTGAAGAGGAGGGGGTTCAGTTTCACTTTCTCTGTAATCCCGTAAGGATTATCGGAAATAAAGATGGATGGGTGAAAGCCATTGAATGCCTTAGAATGGAGCTGGGAGAGCCTGATGAATCAGGCAGAAGAAGACCCGTGCCCATAGAAGGTTCAGAATTCCAGCTGAAGGTCGATACCGTTGTCTTTGCCATAGGTACAGGGGCAAATCCGATTATTCCTAAGACGACTCCCGATATAAAGACGAGTAAATGGGGTACAATTTTAGTCAATGAAGAAACAGGCGAGACCAGCAAGAGAGGAGTTTTTGCTGGAGGAGATATCGTTACAGGAGGGGCGACTGTTATTTTGGCAATGGGAGCAGGAAGAAAGGCTTCAGCTGCTATTGATAAATATCTAAGAGATGAAAACAAAGATTAAATAAGAATCGCTTCATCTTAAATTACTACATATCTAAAAGCTCTTTTGCGTATTTTCTTGTTGTTTCAGTTATCTTTTTGCCTCCAGACATCCTGGCTATCTCTTCAACCTTTTCTCTTGAGGTCAGCTCTTTTATGGTAGCAATGGTCCTCTTATTTTGGATCTCCTTTTTCACTTTAAAATGATAATCTCCCTGACTTGCAATTTGAGGGAGATGGGTTATACAGAATACCTGATGGCCCCTTGAAACCTTTTTTAACTTCAATCCTACGATTTCTGCTATTTTTCCCCCAATTCCAGAATCAACCTCATCAAAAACCATGACCGGAATATTATCATCCCTGGTCAAAATACTCTTTAAGGCCAACATCATTCTTGAAATTTCACCGCCTGAAGCTATCTTAGAAAGGGGTCTTAACTCTTCCCCCACGTTGGGAGAGAAGAGAAATTCAATGTTGTCTATCCCTTTTTCTTTTAGACTAACTGAATTCCCCTCCCATTCAATAAAACTCTCCTCATCCAAGCTGTGGCTAAATCTCACTCGAAAAGCAACTCTATCCATACCCAATTCTTTTAGCTCTTTTTTTACTTCTCCTTCAATCTTTAAGGCAATTTTCCTTCTCTCCCTGGATAGCTTCAAAGCAGCTTTTCTCAATTCATCCTCCAATTCTTTGAGTCTTTTCTTTATCTCAAAAATCTTCTGGTCATGGTGTACAATCCTATCTAATTCCTCATCCAGAGATTCTCTGTATCTAAGGATTTCTTCTATTGTAGAACCATATTTACGTCTTAGTGAGTTAATCAGGGCTAGTCTATCATCCAATTCTGTTAATCTTTCAGGGTTGAACTCTAAAGATTTTTCATAATCTTTCAGAGTCCTAGAGAGTTCTTCTAGCTGAACAAGGTTATTCTCCCCATCTTTTAATGCATCTTTTAAAGATTTGTCGATATCAACCATTTTATGAAGAATATTTGTTATCTTTCCTAACTGCTCGATAACAGAGCCTTCCGAGGAATAGAGAAGTTCGTATAACTCTTGAGAACTCTCATATAATTTCTCAGAATTGGCCAAGATATTTTTCTCTTCTTTTAATCTAACATCCTCTCCTTTTTTTAATCCCGCCTCATCAATCTCTTTCATTTGAAACCTGATGAGGTCTTCTCTTTGTATCCTTTCTCGATTGTCTTTTGCTAAATGATCAAGTTCTCTCTTTAATTTGCAATATTGAATGTAATCTTGGGTTAATTTGTCTCTTCTGCTCAGGAGTTTTCCATAAGAATCAATGATATCAATATGGTTTTCTTGATGAAGGAGTGTCTGGTGGTGATGTTGGCCATGAAAATCTACTAATCTTTTACCAACCTCAGAGAGAACGGTTAGGGTAACGAGATTGTTATTTATATAAGATTTGCTCTTTCCTGAAGAAGAAAAAGTCCTTTTTAGAATTAATTCTCCATCTTCGGTCTGTATTCCAATCTCTTCAAGTCTCTTTTTAAGAGGGGCTTCTTTTGTAGTATCAAAAAGGGCCTCTACATACCCTTTGTCCTCACCGGATCTTATATCATCTGGAGAAGTTTTGCTGCCCAAGGTTAAACCTAGAGCCTCAACAATAATAGACTTACCCGCACCTGTCTCCCCAGTAAAAATAATTAAGCCGGGGTCAAATTCTATATTCAGGAGGTCGATTATTGCAAAGTTTTTGA
>Ga0209636_10001944_pt1 | contig 20953 bp, 18 predicted proteins | sample DeeMarSWOR152_54_FD_187464 | JGI IMG/M metagenome (GOLD analysis project Ga0209636, IMG submission 187464) | Marine sediment microbial communities from White Oak River estuary, North Carolina - WOR-1-52-54 (SPAdes) (version 2) | ecosystem: Environmental > Aquatic > Marine > Intertidal zone >...
ACGAATCGCCAGATACAAGGAGAAACAATGGCAAGAGAGATGCTCATAAATGTTGCTGAGAGCGAAGAGTGCAGGGTAGCGGTAGTTGAGGAAGGCTGCCTTGAAGAACTATACGTGGAAAGAGCAAGTTTGGGCAGGCGCGTCGGTAATATTTATAAAGGAAGGGTGGCAAATATTGAATCCGGCATACAGGCGGCGTTTATAGACTTCGGTATTGGCAGAAATGGTTTTCTCCACGTAAGCGACCTGCACCCTCGGTATTTTTCCGGCCCCGGCGGTGGGAACGCCGAAAGCATTGGCCGGAGGAAATCGCTAAAGGAGCGGCCGCCTATCCAGAACTGCCTTCGGAAAGAGCGGGAAATCGTTGTTCAGGTAACAAAAGAAGGCGTAAAGACCAAAGGGGCAACGCTGAGCACATATCTTGCGCTGCCCGGCAAGTATCTGGTTATGATGCCCTGGATGCGCAAGCACGGAGTCTCACATAAGATTGAGGATGAGGATGAGCGCAAGAGGCTGCGGCAAATTCTTGAGGAGGCCAACCCGCCGAAGGGGCAGGGCTTTATCATCAGAACAGCAGGACAGGGATGCTCGAAAAGAGATATACAAAACGATTTGAGGTATCTGAAGCGATTGTGGAGGGCTATTGAGAAGCGGATAGAGGTTGAAAAATCGCCTGGCGAGCTTTATCAGGAATCGGATCTGGTTATCAGGGCGCTGAGGGATGTTTTTAACAGCAAGATAAGCAGGATAATATGTGATTCGGAAAATGTGGTACGGAAAATCAGGGACTTTCTTTCCATAGCTACACCTCGTTTGAAACGGAGGGTAACGTATTATGACAGCAAGGTTCCGCTGTTTCATAAGTATCGAATTGAGGATGAGATTGCAAAGGTCCAGTCGCGTACGGTTGAACTGAAAGGCGGCGGCTCAATTGTAATTGAGCAAACCGAGGCATTAGTGTCGATAGATGTCAACAGTGGGCGGTACCGCAGGCAGAGAAGCCCGGAGCAGACCGCTTACGAGAGCAATATAGAGGCGGCGGCTGAAATTGCGCGCCAGCTTAGACTGCGAGACCTTGGGGGACTGATAATCTGTGATTTTATTGATATGCGTAGTGCGCGGCACCGCAAGGCCGTCGAAAGAGCTTTTCGGGCTGCTGTCAAAACCGACCGTGCTCGTTCGCGAATATTGAGCATAAGCAGGTTCGGCGTGGTAGAAATGACGCGCCAGAGAATGCGTCCTTCGCTGCAATCGGCTACATATCTGGCGTGCCCGAATTGCGGCGGTACGGGTTTTGTTAAAAGCCACGAATCGCTGGCTATCGAGATTATTCGGTTGTTGAATCTTTCGGCATCGAAGGAGCAGATAAAACGGATTGAGCTGTTTGTCTCACAGGAAGTTGCCGACTACCTGCAGAATGTCAAGAGAACGTCAATCGCACAGATAGAGCAGCTAAGCGACAAACGTGTGATTGTTCATTCCAGGCCGGACTACGCCGGCGAACGACATGATCTGGTTTGTTACAATGAGCGGGGCAGCGTGGTAAAATTATAACATGGTTTTTTGAATAAGCGCGTGCTGTAAGGCAGTGAAATAATGACACGGGAAAAAGTAATAGGCGTTTTAAAGAAAGAGCTACCATATTTTGTTTCTAAATATGGCGTAAAGAGAATAGGTTTGTTTGGCTCTTATGCAAAAGGGGCACCAGTAGAAGGAAGTGACGTGGATATTGTAGTAGAGTTTGAAAGACCGATAGGGCTTAAATTTATTGAGTTTGCAGAATATGTTGAGAGACTTTTAGGTGGAAGGATTGATATTCTAACGCCTGCCGGCATAGAGTCGATAAGGGTTAAGGGAGTGGCCAGAGATATTACAAAGAGCATACTATATGTCTAAAAGAGCAGATGTAGCTTTTATTAGCGATACTAAAGAAGCCGTTGTAAGAATAAATGCTTACACCGAACACCTAAGTTATGAACAGTTTTTAGAGGACAAAAAAACCCAGGATGCTGTGGTTCGTAATCTTGAAATCATAGGCGAAGCAGCAAAGAATATATCTGAAGAACTAAAGGATAAATATCCCAAAATGCCCTGGAGGGATCTGGCGGGATTGAGAGATAAACTGATACATCATTATTTCGGCGTGAATTTTGATGTTGTGTGGAATATCGTTAAAGAAGAGTTGCCTGAGGTCCTCTTGCAGGTTGAAGGAATCTTAAAAACTGAATAACCTAAAGATGGTAATTTTGAAGTGGCTTATTTCAAACAGAGATTAAATACAAGAGTCTTCCAAATGAAGGCAGTTAAAAGAAGAAAAAATATAATTTGCCTTCTGTGTTTGATGCTTTTGTTCTTCAGTGGCGCATCCTGCTTGGCGCAAACAAAGGATTTCTGGCTCAAAATAGAACGGAAGGGAACGGGTTTTGCTTATGAGCACGTCAGTATGCGCCAACTTGAAAATGGATATTTTGAATATCACTCGGACGCACAAATGAAAATCGACCTTTTGGGGGTGGCTCAGGACGTTGTTCAGAAGGGAACTTACATTGTAGATGCGAATTTACTACCCGTTTCATTTGACCTGCATCTTAAGTTTCGAGCCAAAGATGAGCATATCAAAGGAGAATATGCCGGTGGACTGATGTATGTGACTATTGAGGATGCGGAAGGGGGAGTGCGTAAGCGTGAGATTCCGCTTAAGGATATCTATTTCAATGTCGTTTTGGGAGATTTGATTGTTAGGAGGGAGAAAGAAGGGATTTTCAACGTCAAGATTTTTGACTCGGCAAATCTGAGAGTTGAGAGTACTGAAGTAAAAATCAGCAAATCCGGAGTAAAGGAGATTGAAGCGATTGTTACCGACATTCTCACGAAGAAATATCGGATTGACCGCCAGGGACAGATTAATCAAATTGACTTTGTTGAGTCACATAGCCGAGCGTATCTGACCGATGCCGAGGACGCCCGGAATATCAGCTATCTCAATACTGCCGATGGCTATACTTTGACCGTTGAGAGCAAGAAACCCTTTCCCAATGTTTACAAGGTTACTCAAGCACAGATTCAGGTCAAGTGGAAAGATATTGGCTTAGAGGAGTTTAATTTTGAAGATAACCGACAGAAGGTTATAAAAAGGATATCCACCAACGGTGACTATGAAGTGGTTCTGGGATTTACCAAGGCAACTGCCGAATCAAAAGGAGTTACAGCACCGGTGGTCGATGAAAAGTTCGCTCCTTTTTTAAGGGATACTGATTTTATCGAGCCGGGCGACCCTGCTATTCAGCGACAATTAGCGGAGATTAAGGGCGATGAAAAGGATGCATTCATCATAACCGAGAACATTCTGCGTTGGATTTCCACCAACATAAAAACGGATTTCATTGCAGAGACGCTCACCGGGCCCGAAGTGCTCAAGGAGAGACGGGGAAAGTGTACGGAGTATACGACCCTTTTTGCCTCTCTTGCACGGGCGGCTGGAATTCCGACTAAGGTGGCTTTGGGAGAGCGGAATATGGGAAAGCGGTGGATGGGACATATGTGGAATGAGGTCTGGTTAGGGCAGTGGATGACGGTAGATCCATCCGCAGGCATTTTCGTTACAGGTCCTTCTCTTATAAAATTTGTTGACAGCCCGACAGTTATGGGTACTCAAAGCATCCGAAATAAGCTGGTGGACAATTTAAGCGTGGAGATTCTGGATTTTACGGAAGAAGAAATAGCGACGTCCACCGAAATAAAAACCGGGATTTTCAATGGGACTTACTTCAATAAGGCTTTCACCTGCAAAATTTCTGCACCTGAGACGACGTGGGACATCAGCGAAGATAAAAAGACCGGTGTTCCCACTATCTTGATCAAGCCAAAGGACGAAGAAAATGTTACGTTTGCCCTTGTACTTTTCCCATTGCCACCAGGGACATCATCCAAAAGCATTCTGGATGCACGGCTGAACGCAATATCAGGAATGGTGAAGGATTTCAAGAAGCTTGAGGAAGGACAAATTGAAATAATAGGGCGCAAAGTTCCGAGAGTGGTATTCCAGCAATCTGTAAGAGATGAATTGATTTTGGTTAACGAGAACTGTCTGTTGGCGGAAGATTCTAACGGGTATTTATTTGCGTTCATTACTCCGAAGGAACGCTTTTTAGAATTAAGGGCGAGTCTGCAAAAAATTCTCGAAAGTTTTGAGATATTGAAATGATATCAAATATCGACGGGATACTAATACGTGGAATTTGACCTTGACTATGCACGAGAAGTAATTAAAGCTGAAGCTGATGCGATAAGCTCTATTACACCGATTATTGATGCGTCTTTTGTCCGAGCAGCAGAGATGATTTATAACTGCAGCGGCTCCTGTATAGTGAGCGGGATCGGCAAAGCAGGCTTAATCGGGCAAAAGATTAGTGCTACTTTAGCTTCGACCGGCACGCCCAGCCATTTCCTTCACCCTGCTGAGGCCATCCACGGTGATCTGGGCAGGCTTCGCAAGAACGATGTAGTGATTGTACTAAGTTACGGGGGCGAAACGGACGAAGTTATTCGGCTGATAAATATGGTCAAGCAACTGGAGATTAAACTGATTGCAATAACCGGTGACAGCGACTCAACTCTGTGCAAATACAGCGACGTTGCGCTATGTATGGGGCAGATGAGTGAGGCCTGCCCACTTGGTGTTGCTCCAAGTGTTTCTACCACCTGTATGCTGGCAGTCGGTGACGCCCTTGCCTTTACGCTGATGAAGGCACGTAATTTTAGTGTTGAGGATTATGTCCGGTTCCATCCGGGAGGTTCGCTTGGTGCAAAGTTGATGACGGTTGAGCAGTCGATGATGTTTAAGCAGGGTGAGAAGCAACCGGTAGCGGCGGTTTCCGACACGATACAACAGATGCTGGAAAAAACAAAAGATGTAAAACGGCACGGGGCTGTGATGATTGTTGATGAAGATGGCAGATTAGCGGGTATAATTACCGATGCGGACCTTCGGCGTCTGACGACAAGACACGGACATCGCTCCTTTGAGTTTACAGCCGGTGATGTTATGACGGCTGATTGCAAGAAAATAAGAGCTGATGCTCTTGCTGCTGAAGCAACGGCTATTTTCCATAAATATAGAATTGATGACCTGCCGGTGGTTGACGCGGACAACAGGCCCGTTGGCTTGATCGATGTGCAGGACATCGTAACAATAAAAGTTGTTGGATAAGTAAAAGGGATACTCGATACTTGATGCTTAATGCTCATAGCAGAAGGAAGCCAAGGATCGAGAAACGATATTGATATTATTATGGCGAATCTTGCGGATATACAATTGTTAGCTATGGACGTTGACGGCGTTTTGACGGATGGAACACTGATAATTAACGGGGACGGCAGTGAAAGCAAGTATTTCAATTCACTGGACGGTCACGGAATTCGGATGTGGCAAAGAGCGGGACTGAAGGTTGCTCTTTTGAGCGGCAGAGCGTCAGAGCCCACAAGGAACAGAGCTGAACAACTGCAAATAGAATATGTATTTGAGGACTGCCATTATAAATTGCCTGTCTTTAAGAAATTTCTTGAGCAAATAGGTCTTCCACCTGAGCAGGTGGCCTATATTGGAGATGATTTGCCGGATTTGCCGGTGATAAGGTACGTTGGGTTTGGGGTGGCTGTTGCCAATGCAGTTGATGAGGTTAAGCAGTCCGCTGATTATGTAACCACTCGCGCCGGCGGCAGTGGTGCTGTGCGTGAAGTCATAGAATACATTCTGAGAAATGGCGGCAGATGGCAGGAGCTTATGAAAAGATATCTACCGTAGCGGCGAAATGAGGTTATTAAGATGCGAAAATTCTTTATAGGATTTATTTCGCTCGGGGCGATGCTTGCGATCTATCTGCTTTACAGCCGCGTTAGCAAAATACCTCCGACTGATACCGGTACGACAGCCGAGTTCGTTAATGCTATTGCCGAGAGCAATGTCGGTGAGTTCGGCGGTGAAATGGGCAAGATTGGCGATGTTGGGGTCGATGTTGTCAAAAAGACAAGATATTTGCATCGCAACGAAAATAAAGAAGTCGACCGTGAAGTTGGATTTGAAGAACTTCTGCACAGGGTAGGAGACGTCTGGGAAGTCGAAAAGCCATATATGAACGTTTATAAGCGTAATTTCAAATGTTACGTCACGGCGGATACGGGGATGGTTCAGGTTGAGAGTGCTGTTGGCAGGCCAAGTCCGAAAGACGCGACATTTACGGGAAATGTGGTTGTTCACATTCTACCTGCGGGCTCGGGCGGCATCAAAGAGAGTTTTATTTATCTTGACGATATCGCTTTTCTCGGTGAGAAGTCACAGTTTTCAACAGCAGGGCCGGTCAAATTTGTTTCAGAAGATGCTCGAATGCATGGCACAGGTCTGGAACTTGTCTACAATGAACAGATGGAGCGCCTTGAATTTTTCAGAATAATTGAACTGGAAAGTCTGCGTTTCCGAAGCTCGCAGTCGGCGTTTCTTTCGAGTGCGAAGACAGAAACCGACAAACCAGCGGCTATGGTCAGGCAGGCCAAAGCACAGCGGCCAGACAAGCCTGTTGCGGCTGGTGGCTCTAAAAAAAAGGAAGCATTGCGAACTGCCGCTCGACCACAAGCCGAGCAAGACCGTGACGAATACTACAGATGTGTACTCTACAAAAATGTTTTTATTGATACTCCTGAACAGTTGGTTTTTGCTCGTGAACAAGTTACCATCAACGACATCTTGTGGTCAAAAGAATCAAGCGGCCAATCCAACGAAGCTGCAACCAGCGGTGCAGATGACACAAAAAAAGTTGCCGGGGCTGCCGAAAAGAGACGGCGAAACAAGGCTGGTAAGACCAGCACAGATAATGTGAAAGCAAACAATGTCATTGTCTCAAAACAGAGCGAGCCGAATGAAGCAGCTCAAGAGTTTGTAGATATAGTCATTACCTGTGACGGCAGTATTGTTGTTACACCGATGGACTTGCCGAGAGCGCCTGAAAATCCTGCTAAAGCGGGTACCGGAGAAAGTGGAAGTGACAGCCAATGGCTCGAAAAGTTAAATGATGCCGCAGGGCGGACCACGTTCATTACTCAAAGAATCGACCATAATGCAACTACCGGTGATGCTATTGCCAGTGGTCTGTCAGAGCTTACATTTTACGGGGAGGGCGTTTTGCAAAAGAATCGTAAAACGGAAACGAACACAAGTGATACAGTGGATGCCGAAACCAGGGAAACCGCCGTTCCAATGAAGATAACGGCCCGGAAAGAAGTTAAGTTTCTTTCAGATGCGAATCAGGTTATCTTCGAGGGCGATTGTACCTGGACGATACCGCAAGAAGGTTCCACAGGGCAGCAAAACTATACTCTTTCGGCGCCACAGTTTACTATAAATTTGCCCGAGGACAGGTCCAAATGGTCTTCCTCTTTACCGGATATTTTCGCTTCCGGCCCGGCGGAGCTTAAATTCTACGTAGATGATTTTGGGGGTGTCGAAACAGGAAAGGCGCCGCTTCCTGCGAAATTGACCGGCAAGAGACAAGGGCGTTTTATTGCGGCCTTAAATCAGGTTGTCTTCGAAGGTGATTGCCGGTGCACGATGCTACGAGAGGACCCCAATGTCGTGGAAGAATACATACTTTCCTCACAGGAAATTTGTGTGGATTTACCCAAAGATACAAATGACCGGTCTTCCGAATCGACGGTTGGTATTGAGCATCTGACTGCGACCGGCGGTGTGGTGAGGCTGGCAACTGTCAAAACATCGAAACAGAAGTCACTCGGTGGCGTTGAGCTGGAGTGCCGGAGGTTCGACTATGATGCCGACCAGGAGCTTTATACAGCTACCGGGCCGGGGAGAATAAAACTGGACAATTCAGCAGTAGCCGAGCCGAATGAGCAGAAGGGGGGATTCAGTTTGAAGGGGCCATGCTGGGCGATTATTGAGAATTTTGATACTTTGAAGTATTTCCTGAAAACGAACAAAATCATTGCTGAAGCCGGGTCGGAGGGTGGGCTGGTCGTTAATTATTTCCCGATTAGAGAAGGTAAATTTGCCAAGGATATTGTAGTCAATGCCGGTCATGTGGAAGCCGACCTTAAACAAACCGCTGAAGGTCAAACTGAACTTTCAACGCTGACGGCGTCGGGCGGCATTAATTATAAAGAAGGCGATGATAATGAATTTATTGGCAGTGAATTATTCTATGACCATAACAAGCTCGTAATGAAAGTTAAGGGCAATGAGATGCAGCCTTGCTATTTGAATGGTGCGCTTGTTGATGGGATTGAATATGACTTAAAAACCGGCAGGAGCAAGGCTAAAATTGTCGGCCCCGGCTCGTTGCAGATAAACAGGTAACTTTTCAGGACACACCCAAACAACTTTGACCGTGCTACCCTATATTCATTCCGTTAATAAGACCAAGCCTAAGAATGCTAATCGCCAATCAAGCACAAAGCTGTTGTAAATCGTCTATACTCAACTCGTTTAGCCGGGCAACAATTTTCTCGGCCAGGCTCAACTGGTCAGCATCGTAGGAGTTTGTTGTAGCTACTGTGTGCATTCCTGCTGCTTTTGCGGCTTTGAGTCCCCAATGTGAATCTTCAATAACAATACATTGGTTTGGTAAAATGGGATTTTGGATTCCTGCTTGCGCAGGGGAGACAATCTTGTTAAGTCTTTGCAGAGTTAACAAGAATCCCTCGGGGTGAGGTTTGCCTTTTTTTACATGCTCGGCAGAGACTATCGCGTCAAAATATGGACGCAAACGGGCCTGCTCTAATATCAGTTCGATTTCTACTTGCACCGCACCCGAACATATCGCCAGCAGTATATTGTTTTGTCTGAGCATCTTCAGAAAATCGGGCACGCCTTCGATTATCTGCCCTTCGGTTTTTGCCAACTCTTCGAATATTTGGGTTTTTTGTTTCATAAGATTCGCGATTTGTTGGTTGTCGAGGCCGAGCTTTCTTTCGCGGGAAACCAGCTTGAAGCACTCGAAGTCCGTCAGACCCAGATATACTTTGTAATAATCCTTCGTTGATATCTCAATCGCATATTGAGCTAACACCTGATTGAAAGCACGAAGGTGCAAAATCTCGGAATCGGTTATTACACCATCAAAATCAAATATAACTGCTCGAAGCATGATAGTAAATTAGCTGAATCTCACATTTGGCCGGACAGGCCGTATTTTCTTCTTTTGGAAATACTGCTGTTATTTTATAAATCTCCACCAGAAGTGTATAAACCATTTTGCATATATTGGGTTTTCTTTATTTGATATTACTCGTGTCGCAGTGACTCAATCGGGTCCATATTGGCAGCGCGGTAGGCAGGATACAATCCAAAGGTTATTCCCACAGCGGCACTAATGCCGAAGGCCAACATTAACGAAGTGGCCGTGATCACAGTGGGCATATGGCCGAAGTAGGTTACGAAGAAGGGTATTAGTGAGCCGAGGATAATTCCAAGGATGCCGCCAGCCAAGGTTAAGAGCAGAGTTTCTGAAAGGAATTGTAGAATGATATCGCGTTTTTTGGCGCCGAGCGCCCGGCGAATTCCAATCTCGCGTGTTCGTTCGCTGACGGTGGCCAGCATGATGTTCATGATACCTATGCCACCAACCAAAAGCGAAATTGCGGCGATTGAACCGAGGACGATACTGAAAATCAGCTTCGTACGTTTCGCCTGGCGCAACAGCTCTAAGGGTACGACTACTTGGTAGTCATTTTTCTTATGGAATCGGCTTAGAAGGGTCTCCAGAATATCGCGTGTCGGTATCACATCTTCTGTTGTACCGACTTTGACAATGATCTCCTGCAGCTCAACCTTTTCTATCCTACCTCCGCTGCTTCCACTAAGTTCTATTCTCATCTCACCGAAGCGGTCTTTAACCGTCGTCAAGGGGATATAGATATTACCTACGTTTGCACCACCCTGCCCTGACGCTGCAGTAACCTCGCCATTGAAAGTCTGTGCTCCTGCTCCTGAGCCAACATCGTGTGGACTGACAATACCCACTACTCGATAGTAATCCCGCTCTATTTTCACATCCTGGCCTAAAGCATCATCGAAAAGGAACAATTTGTCAACCACTCTCTCATCAACAACACAAACGCTCTGCTTGTAGTGCATATCAATGCTGCTAAGAAACCGGCCTAATATTAGTTGAATCGGTGACGTCTCAGGATGCCATGGTACCGTCCCGATGACCTCCGCAGCAACCCTGCGGTTGCGATACCAGGCCCGCTGGGAGAGGCGACGAATCGGCACGACAACTTCGACGTTGGGAATGCTGTTGCGGAAACGCTCGGCGTCAACATAGGTCAGACCGTATTCACGCATACTTTGTTGTTGTCCAGAGACCTCCTGCTCTTCGGGAGGTTCCACCGTTTTTATGATAATATTGCGGCTGCCAAGCCGAGCAATCTGTTCCTGTGCATCCCTACTGGCGCCTTCTCCTATGGCCAACATCGCAATAACAGACGAGACACCAAAGATAATTCCCAGCGTCGTCAGAGTTGAACGCAGCCGATGCATCCACAGGCTCTTGATGCCTAACTTGACAGTGGGTTTTAAGCGTAATAAAAACATAATATGCTGCTGCACATAGCTTACTACTGTCTTATACAACCATTAAAAAAGCGTACGAACCGTTCAGCGCCTTTGGCGATGTCGTCATCGTGGCCAATTTCCCAGCACGCTCAGCGCTTGTCTCTTCAGAGAGACCCTGGTGATACAGAGGGACCTCGATATTCTCCATGACACTGAGCTGCTCGATGCGGTCAAACGGCTGAAAAACGAAACCGATACGAGCATGACGTATTAGGGATAACTGGTCATCGCCAAGCAAGGAAACATCTTGCCCGCCAAGCCGGTAACGTCCGCGGCCCGGACGCTGGAGACAGCCAATCATATTTAGGATTTTGGATTTGCCTGAACCACCGGGCCTCATGATGGCCACATATTCTCCAGCCTTTATGGTCAAGTTGATTTGCCATAACACCTGCGGTTCCACCGTCCCAACCTGGTGATTCTTGCACCATTGTTCCATAACCAAGATTGGCTTACCACCCCTAAACTCGACCGTTTTGCGGGCCTCTTGCATTGCCGTCTCGCTTATTTATCTACTTTTGGTTATCTGAACGGTATTTTGTGGTTTTCCTTTCTATGGTGCTCCTGCGCCCTGTTGCGGTTCTTGTACGTTTTTGGATGTGGAAGCGGCAGTTGGTCCAAACAATCGTGGAGGATTTAACAGCACCTCTTCGCCCTCTTCCAGACCGCTGATAATCTCGACAAACATATTATTGAAAGCACCTGTACTGACCTCTCGTGGCTGCGGAGTATCAGAAGCCATAACATAGCACAGCTTTTTACCCTCCCGATTTGCAACTACGTGGACCGGGACAATTAGAACATCGTCTAACTGCTCAACCAGAATTTCAACCTTTGCCGACATCCCGGGCCTGAGAGAATCGTGAGAACCTTCGATGCTGACCCTGGTAGTGTAGACCTTAATGTCGGGACTGAGCCAGCCGCGTTGCGGGTCAGGCAGTGGCGCAACGTTAAGCACTTTACCGTGAAATGTTGTGTCGGGAAATGCTTCAACGGTTATTGTCGCGGACTGACCCGGACGAACTTTATCGACCGAGGACTCGTGGACACGGATTTCAACAATCAGTTCTGCGGTATTCGGAAGTGAAATAATGGTCTGACGCTGATAAACCTTGCCCCCTTCCTGAATAGGTCCTCTCTCCCTGTATCTGTCCGAATCGCCGCTTGTACCATAGACCACCAAGCCCGGCGCCGGTGCTCTGATGGTACAGGCCGCAACCTGTTTTGTCCTTCTTTGTACGTCTTCTCTTGATTCAGTTACGTCTTCTTCTGCATTGCTTAGTCTGGCCTGGGCCTGTGCCATCCTCGACCGGGCACGGGCCTCGGTCCGCCCGAGCTCATGTCCAGCTTCTCTGTAGATACTTAGGAGCAGCCTAACCTGTTTTGGAAAATCGTAAATCTTAAATAATTCCAAAGCCGTTATTGACTGCTCGTGTTGGATGTTGAGGCTGTCACGGTCCAGTTTATCCGCCTGCAACTCAGTATCAGAGACGTATCCTTTCTCGCAAAGCTTGGTCGTCCAACCCAATGTATCTTCCGCTCGCTGGAGCTTGCTTTTTGCCAGCGTGATAGTGTCCGTTAATCTCTTTAGTTCTTGCGAAGCCTCGCCACCCAAATTGGGGTCATCAATCTCTTTAAGGAGCGATGCCATATCAATACTTAGATTGGGGTCGGCGTCCGCTTGCTCAATCACCCTTTGTGCAACGGTCTTGCCCAGATATTTCTGAAAATCCATCAGGGCAAACTCTTCTGCCAGTTTAGCCGCTGTAATATCGCTTTCGTTTTGGTTTTGCTGAATGTCATAATTCTCCTGTTCCTCGATAAGCCTTGCCTCGTCACTGGCGAGCCCCTTTTCTTCTTCTGTGAGCCTTTCTTTCAAGCTCGAAGAATCCAGCTCTACGAGCAGCTTGCTATTATTTACATCTTCTTGCGTAATATAAGTACCTTCTGGAATAAGACTAATTATAGTCGCCTCGCCATAGACCTCGGACCTGATATCTATCGTCTGGCGGGCCTTGGTGCTGCCGCTTTCCGTAACCGTTACTGTCAGATCGTCTCGCCTTACCGTAAAGACTGCCGCTTTTGCACTTGAATCATCAGAACCACCGAACATCTGACGCAAAACCCCAAATAGACCTGTAGCCACGGCCACAGCTACGACAACAAGAATCAGAACGGATCGTCTGGCTAATGCCAATTTACCGACCACTCTTTTGCCTTGCTTTCTGACGTTCTTCACCCTTACCATAATACAGCCTTCAATTTTACTTTCCATTATTGCCTCGATATCGTGCCAATCTCTTCCTTGCAGCAGTACTACCTGCATTTCCCATTTCAAACTCAATTGACCGCTTCTGCATGCTTGAACTAATAAAATACCAGAATTTCGTTCAGACTTCAACAGTTTTTTGGCCTATTCAACCAACTGTTTGTTACAAAAAGCTCTGAAAAAAGAAGTATTTACTCCAAGAATTGTCCTTTTCTCAGTATTTTGACATATCACGACTATCGCCCTCCATCGCAGAAAACATTTTTTCAGAAATGCCGAGTATCAACCCGGCCTTGCAGATGTTGCCACCAACCGCATTCGTCTGATTCGGTTAATGATTTGCGCGGGAAATCTACGTGTCACTTCTGCCATCTGAAATATGACATAGCTGCGATGCGTGACCAGCTTGGCCCCAATCTTGATGAGCTTTTCTATAGGCGTTCGCAGCGGCTAAGCTACCTGTAAAAAGTTTTTAGATATTAGCGTGGTTTTGCCGATGAAACTCCTGATAATTTAAACGGATTTGGGAGAACATCGGCATGAGGCCACAAAGATTTATCAGAAACCTAACTAAAACAGAACATCAGGAGATTGAAGAATTGTACCGCCGTGGACCAAATAATCGTGTTCGCAAGCGAGCACAAGCAATTCGGCTCAGTGCTATGGGCTATACCGTTACCCAGATTGTTCAAATACTTGGATGCAACCGACAAAGTATTCACAATTGGTTCGATTTGTTCGAGACACAAGGTTCCCAGAGCATTTACGACAAGCCTCGTTCCGGCAGACCGGTTATTGCCACGGGCGATTATCGAACGCAACTTGTAGAAGCCATCAAGACCAATCCGAGAGAAATGGGCTATCCTTTTACGGTTTGGACCCTTACACGGATACGGGCACACATGGCCAGAGAGATAAGAATCCTGTTGAGCGAATCGAGGGTCCGTCAAATTATGAAGGAAGAAGGTCTTGTCTTCAAACGCCCAAAACACACACTTGCCCAAAAACGCGACAAGGACGCTTTTGCAGAGGTTCAAGGCATCCTGGGGCAAGTAAAAAAAAGTCCATGGAACCCAGTTCCAACATAGAACTTTTATTCCTGGATGAGAGTGAAATTCACTTATATCCGCATTTGGTTCGTATGTGGATGCCAAAAGGTCAGTGCGTTGAAATACCGGTACCTGGTAAAAATCAAAAGATTCCCATATATGGAGCACTGAATTATCGTACAAATACGGTCTCTTACCAAATCGGTTACGGTAAAAATGCGGTAGAGTTTCTTGGTTTTTTGGCGCAATTAGCCCATGAGTATCGTGACCAGCATTGTATCCTTGTGCTTGATAATGCCAGTTACCATACTGCCTGTGTGGTTCAGAAATTCCTGGATGAGCTGTCTTGTCGTTTTCAGGTGATTTGGCTGCCACCATATTGTCCCGAGTTAAACGATATTGAACATATCTGGAAATATGTCAAAGGTGCGAGTCTGGCTAATTTCGATTTTGGCAATACCAGTTCTTTACGTCAGGCCATCGCTGAAGTTTTTGATGAACTCAATAGTAATCCGGAGAGTGATTTGACCCTTCGCTTCCGTGATCCATTGTCTAAAAATTTACTCAAGGTAGCTTAGTCCTTCACTGATTTAGGCAGTGCCAGTCGCCTCAGAAATTGCCAAGATTGTAAGCCAAAGCAAACAGCCGGAGACAGACATGATCGTCGGCAGAATAATGGCAGGAAAGCATCGTCCAGCTCAATGTATATTTGCCCTCTTTGATCCGTTGTTCTGAGGTTCCCCGCCTATTGTAGAACTTCACTACATTGCTGGATTTTCAGCCATCTGGCCTCTTAACGAACTGATCTCTAATTCGCTAATCCGTTAATTCACTAACTTCCCCAACCAGAGCTTCATAATCTGTGAATGTTGACTTATCACCGGTGCGAACCAGCTCCGCCAAAGCTGCAATCTTAGGAGCGTTCTTTGTGACGTATCTGCGGGCGAGCATTGCCTTACGTTCTTTCACAGGTACTGTTTGACCATTACCAGTGGGAGCGCCTTGGGCTGCGGGAACTTCCATATCCACTTTTGTACTGGCCTGTCCGCACAACAGATAGCCGGTAATCAAGTCTATTGCGATGTCAACTAACGCTCTGCCGTAAAGGTCCATATATTCGTTGCCATTTTCTTTTACAAAGACAATGGCGTTTTTTAATTGTTCTGTTCCTTCGGCAAGCTTCTCAAGCAAGTCTTTCACTTCACTATCATAATTTTGTCTGGCAAGCTCGGTGATGAATTTCTCGGCAGTGCCGCTGCAGACACCACGCACCGCGGCAACGATTTGCAATTGGCTTGTTCCCTCGTAAATGGTTGTAATTCTGGCATCGCGGGCGTGCCGTTCACAGGGGTAATCTCGCATATAGCCGCTGCCGCCGAGGACCTGAATCGAATTGTAAGCGACTTTGTTGCACATCTCGGAGCAATAGTATTTGCTCATTGGTGTGAGCATTGCCGCGTATCTTCTATATTTTCGTGAGTCGTTTTTGAGCTGCTTGGCTTCGGCTTTATCTTCAGGCGGGTTTGTTTCAAGTTGTTTTGCGTATCCTACTTCAATATCGACCACCCGCGATGTTTCATACAAAAGCGCTCGGCCGGCTTCTATCGCAATTTTCATATAAATCAGCATGTCACGGACGGCCGGCAGCTTTTCGATAGCCACTGCGAACTGTTTCCTTGTGGCGGCGTAATCGCGGGCAACGCGAAAAGCAGCTTCAGCGATGCCGACCGATTGAGCCGCGATGCCGATACGGGCGCCGTTCATCAGGCTCATAACGTATGTTACAAGGCCTCGCTGCCGTTCGCCGATTATCCGGCAGGGTGTATTGTCAAAGAATATTTCGCATGTAGGTGAACCGTGGATGCCCAGCTTATCTTCCAGCCGACGAATATGGACAGTGGAGCCTCTTTCGCAGACAAATAAGCTCAGGCCCAGTCCTCCGCTTCTGTCCGGCTCGCTACGGGCCAGTACCAGAAGCACATCGCCGCAGCCGTTGGTTATGAACCGTTTTACGCCGTGCAGGAACCAGTTACCGTTATCATCCTGAAATGCGCGGAGCTTAACCGACTGCAGGTCGGAGCCGGCGTCCGGCTCGGTCAGGACCATCGCGCCTGTTACCTTGCCGGCAGAAAAATCGGGCAAGTATTTTTGTTTGATTTCTTCTGTTGCAAACGCGTTGATTGTCTCGGCGATACCCTGCAGGCCGAATATGTTCATCAGTGCGGCATCCGCACGTGAGACAATTTCGATGGCCATCGAGTAAACAAGATTTGGGAAGTTCAGGCCGCCAAAACGATAGGGTAGTGTAAAACCCATAACCTCAGCCTGCCTAAGTTTTTCAAGAGACTCGCGTATTCCCTTCGCATAGCTTACAGACCCATCTTCGTTAAGGATATTGCCGTTGCAGTCAATGTCTTCAGCTCGCGGTGCGATAAATTCTGCGCTTAATTGGCCAAGCGTATCAAGCACCATATCATAATTCTGTATTGCCTCCTCGGCGTTGGCCGGCGCATAGTCGAATTCATTTGCGAACTTGAAGCCGTCTTCGCAAATCGTTGCTGATTTGCGCAGGTCTATGTGCTTGAACAAAAATTGTATATCGTCGTTATCCCTGTAAAAATTCGTCATAAACATTCTCGTTTCTTATTCTTTACGTTTGATTTTAAATGCATGAAACTGACGCATAAGCTCGTTGGCAAGCTTCATAGCTGAGTCCTCATTATCAGATTTCAAGAGAATTATTGTAGGCTTGCCGGGGATAGCTATGTCTTCAATGATGCACTGATTGCCGTTCTTATCGTCGAACTCGGTTATGCCGCGAGTGGCGATGATGTTGCCTTCGCCATCTTTCGAGGATCTGCCACCCTGGTGAAATGAGGGGAAGTGTTTGCCCCCACCTTCCTTAACGATGCAATCACCCAGTTCCCATGCGGCCTGTACGAGGATGGTCGCCATTTTGCTTGATGATGCGGTCGTCGTAATAATCTCTGTGCCATACATAGTATAACTTGCCTGGCGAGGATATAAATAGTAGACAATGGCCCCTGCAGGAATCAAGACAAGCAAAAGAACGACGATAACTTTTTTCCCCATTCTTATTTCTCCTGACAGATATCAACATGCGCCTTACAAGATACGAGTCACGAGCCACGAGCAACGGATTTAATTGCTTTTATCATCTTCGGCACAACAGCATTGAGGTCGCCGATTATCCTGTAATGTGCAACGCTGAATATCGGCGCATCCGGGTCGTTGTTGATAGCGACGATTTTCTGGCTCTGCGACATACCGGCCTGGTGTTGAATTGCCCCGCTGATTCCGACAGCGATGTACAAGCTGGGCCTTACCGTTGTGCCGGTTTGGCCGACCTGATGGTCCTTGTCGATAAAGCCCAGGTCAACTGCTGCTCTGCTGGCTGCCGGTGCCGCACCGAGGCAGTTTGCCAGGTCCCAGATAAGTCTGAAATTATCCTTGCTGCCTACGCCTGCTCCACCGGCTACGATTATCCTTGCCGCCTTGAGGTCTACTTTCTTCGGGCGTTTGTGCTCAGCAAGAATCTCCAGCGGTAAATCCTGCTGGCCTAACTTTACTTTCTCTGTGATAATCTCGCCCCGGCGTGCTACGTCCGGCTCCGGCATCGGCATGACGCCTTCACGGACGGTGGCCATCTGCGGCCAGCGGTTGATATTTATGATGGTAGCGATTATATTTCCGCCAAAGGCCGGTCTTATCTGAAACAGCAAATTTTTATGGAGCTTTCCATCTTTTACGGTCTTGTGATCGCCGATTTGCAGGTCGGTGCAGTCAGCGGTAAGGCCTGCCTTTGCGGCACTTGCAATTCGAGGTGCCAAATCCCTGCCAGTGATGGTTGCGCCATAGAGCACGATCTGCGGCTGATGCTTATGAATCAAACCGCACATCACTCTTGCATAGCTGTTTGTCTGGTAAGCTCGCAGAAGCGGATTTTCAACGAGGTATACCTTGTCTGCACCGTACTGTATCAACTTTGTTGTGAGCTGTTTGACCCCGTCGCCCAGCAGAGCCGCAGCTAATTTAACGCCGAGTTTATCAGCCAAGCCGCGAGCTTTGCTCATCAGCTCAATGGGCGTATCCTCCAACTGCCCGTTATGTTGCTCGGCAAAAACCCAAACTTCACCTTTTCTGTTCACATCTATCATAATTCGTATCTCGTTGCTCGTGTCTCGTTGTTCGGATGATGGGTCACGCTTCACGCTATTATCTTGTCTTCAATCAACTCGTGTACCATGTCCGAGACACCCTGTTCGTTTGGCTCGATGTTTTTACTTTCTTTTGCGGCAAGGACAACACTTTGAATGCGGTGGACCTTGGTCGGCGAGCCGGCCTGGCCGCACCAGCTCAAATCCGCGCCGACGATGTCCAGGTCCCATTGTTTAATGAGTAATCCCTTGTCACTTAATTCACTGCATTTTTTTTCAATCATCGTTTTGATTTTTGCTTCGCTGCCTTCTGTCCTCCGCTCCCTGGCGGTCGCGGCTCTGCTGTCTGCCCTCTGATTTCTAACTTCTCTCTCCACCTCAATAGGCGTGTGTGCGTTTTTATATTTCATCATTTTCTTCGCGGCGGCGACTCTCGGCTCATTTGCATCCCCACTAACGGTCAGCAGAACCGGCAGGGCGGTTCTGACCTGCTGCCAGCCGTTTCCGACATTTCGCCGGGCCGTTATGGTTCTGCCGTTAAGCTTTGTAAGCTCTTCGACGTAAGTAATCTGCGTGATGCCCAGTTTCTCCGCCAATTGTGGGCCGACCTGTGCGGTATCGCCGTCAATTGCCTGCCTGCCGCAAAGAACGATGTCGTAATCGATTTTTTTGACGGCACAGCTCAGGATATAGCTGGTAGCCAGTGTGTCACTTGCGGCGCACCGCTGGTCGGTTATAAGGATTGCATCGTCAGCTCCACGGAAAAGCGAATCGCGAAGGATATCACTTGCCGCCGGCAGTCCCATCGTGATAACTGTTATATGGCCGCCGAATTTGTCCTTAATCTGCAAAGCCAGTTCGAGGGCGTTGAGGTCTTCCGGATTGAAAATGGCTGGCAGTGCGGAACGCTTGACGGTGCCGTCATCGTTCATCACCTCGCCGGTAATCCTTTTAGTATCGGGAACCTGCTTAATCAGAACAACGCAGTTATAACCCACGTATTATCTCCTTATCTGTGTTTATGTTTATCTTTTGATATACTTCAATCGAGATACGCTTCGCGCTTCGCGAGATACGAGCTACGCATTTTATCGGGATTTGCCGCTAAGTCAAGCCTAAAAGTAAGTTGGCTTTTGAGGGTGTGTGACCAGATTTTGTGGCAGGCCCTTGTCATTGCGAGAGCCGACTTGTCGGGGCGTGGCAATCTCAAGACTATAAATGCAAGAGATTGCTTCGGCCGCTTCGCTCCGTCGCAATGACAATGGCAGATAAAATCCTTTCAGGAATATTGTTACGCGACGCCACAGAGATTAGTCACACACTTTGGAGGTTGTCCCCGGTGTGTTCGGATAGAAAAACCGCTAAACTCGCAGGCCGAAAAGGTCGATTTTCTTTCGGGTGTTATGTTTCTAACGGAAAGGGCAGATTTTCTTTGACAACGCTTGTTGTAAATCGATAATTAGCGCAAAAAGGATTTGTTATCGGATGTAGAAGCTAAAGCCAAAGGATTTTGCTCCTCAGTGTGTGGTTCCTGGTTTATCCGGGGCATACTAATGGCAAACGAAACAAATTACGATACTGTATTCGGGAAAATGGTAATACAGCAGGGTCTGTGCACAGATAAGGAGCTGCGTCACTCAATTGAGGAGCTGGAATCCCGCCGTAAGATCAATCCTGTAATCCTTAAGGACCTTATGGTTGAGCTTGGTTATATCACGCGGAACCAGGCCGAACGATTAAAGACAAGCATAAAGGAAAACAAGGCTGCGGCACACCGGATTCCGGGCTATAAAATAATCGGCAAGCTCGGAGCCGGCGCGATGGCAGTCGTTTATAAGGCCAGACAATTGAGTCTGAACCGGATAGTCGCGATAAAGGTTTTGCCGAAGCGCTTCACTGAAAATCCGGAATATGTCGAACGATTTTACAGGGAGGGCCAGGCCGCCGGTAAGCTCAATCACCCGAATATTGTGCAGGCCATCGACGTCGGCGAGGCAGGGGGGTACCATTATTTTGTAATGGAGTATGTTGAGGGCAGGACTATAGCCGATGATTTAGCAGCGGGGAAGGTTTTTACGGAAGCTGAGGCGCTGGACATAATCATTCAGGTCACTCATGCGCTTGCTCACGCTCACGCTTGCAGTCTTATCCATCGTGATGTCAAGCCCAAGAATATAATGATAAACACTGCGGGTGTGGTTAAACTTGCTGATATGGGTTTGGCTCGCGCAACAACAGACATCGAGGCTGCCCAAAGCGAGGCAGGCAAAGCTTACGGGACGCCGTACTATATTGCCCCTGAACAGATTCGTGGCAAGATCGACATCGACGGCAGGGCGGACATTTACGGTCTGGGTGCAACACTCTATCATATGATAACCGGCCGTGTGCCGTTTATGGCAGAGGATTCCTCCGAGGTTATGAGAAAGCACCTGCGAGAAAAACTGGTTCCGCCCGACCACATAAATACTTCACTTTCGGCAGGAGTATCTGAAGTCGTTGAAATTATGATGGCCAAGCGCAGAGAAGACCGCTACAAAAACGTTGAGGAATTGCTGGAGGATTTAGAGGCTCTTCGCAATGGTCAGCCACCACTTCGAGCGCACAAAAGATTCGATGTTTCCCAGTTTGAGCAGTTGGGGAGGGGCGATGCTGTTGAGGTCAAGGAAAAAGTTTACAGAGAAGAAACGGTTGCTAATTACCGAATGGCGGTATTGATTCTAAGTATTTTGGCAGTGGTTTTCTTCTTGATTGTAATTCTGCTGTTGGTTTTTTAGCTACGCGGGTCGCCAATTAAATCGCCAGCCACGAATCACGAATAAGCCAAAGATTTCTC
>Ga0209636_10001945_pt1 | contig 20949 bp, 24 predicted proteins | sample DeeMarSWOR152_54_FD_187464 | JGI IMG/M metagenome (GOLD analysis project Ga0209636, IMG submission 187464) | Marine sediment microbial communities from White Oak River estuary, North Carolina - WOR-1-52-54 (SPAdes) (version 2) | ecosystem: Environmental > Aquatic > Marine > Intertidal zone >...
ATAATTCGTGTTGTCTGCCTGGTCTGCATCGTAGTATAAATAAAGGTCTGTGTCTGACGTGTTGCTTATGCTTGGAACTTTCACCCATAGCCAAGCTTGTTCGTTATCATCATCCCACTTCTCGATCTCCACGAAGCATTGAGTTTTGCCATCGCTTGTTGTAACCGCAATCTTCTTTCGGTTAGCGTCACTTTGCAATTCATCGAAGATGAATGAAACATCATCATTATTGCGTCCAGAAGAATTGCTTAGATGAATTAAAACAGGAAAGCTAGATAGAGTGTTATCAACATCATTTTTGTCAATCGTGATTTTGACACGTTGATCCCACTCAGAAAGCCATCCACTTTGATAAGAAGTCACTATGCTGTTCCATTGGAAGTTGTTTTGGCTTTGGAGAAAGATGGTCTTAGTTCCTAAATTTCTCACTTGAATTTCACACGAGTCTATGTTGATCGTTTCTATCTCCAATTCAAGTTTGACATCTAGTCTGTCCCGTTCACGGTCGAAGTACTCTTTTGTTGTATCAGAAATCGTGTTCAGACTATATACTAAAACTGCAAAGAGGGAACCAAAGAGAATGATCAACCCTATTAGAACTATTGCCGAAGCTATGGTGACTGAGAACCCCATCTGACCACCTCACGGTGGAGCAGGAAAGAGATAGCTGCTTGCGAGGCCTCTGAAAGGAACCACTTTTGCTTCGAACATGATTCCTTCGATGTCAGATGTTGGATAGGCTCTTATCACAGCTGTTTCTCTAGGCTCCCATGTGCCATCTTCATTCGCATCTGTAAGATTGAAGGTTCCAGTCCCATTATGAGCTATTGAGCTGTAGGTGTATAGCATCGCTTTACTATATTCGCCGACGTAAATGTCTAGATAGGTAAAGTTATTCATTAGTATCCAGCCGATGTTTTTGACGTATATAACGAAATGATCTGGGGTTGTTGAGTTGTCTATTGTCGCATAGACTATCTGGACTTGGAGGCTCATCTGTCTCTTAACGTCGCTAACATTTTGTAGGATGTTGCTTTGAAGCGATTGTCCCGTATATAATGTGTATACGGAGAAACCGCTTGCCAGCACTACTGAGCCTATCACCATTAATATGTGGCTCATAGTTACTGAAAATCCCATTATTGACTCCTTACCGGAGTTTTGATTTCCTTAATGGCGACGGAAACGATTTCATTCATGTCTTCAGTCTTCACTTCCACACCGGAAGCCGTAGCTGCCTCATACATGCTCATCATGAGCTGCTCTTTGTTCAATCCTTTCTTCTTTGCTTTATTTGCCACATGAGCTAGAAAAGATATGTATTCGCTGGAGTGTGGTGGAAGATAGCCGATATGCTCACAATATTCTGAGAGCTGCGTTATGCCTTTTGGGGTCAAGCCAAGATCTAGGAGGGACCAGACCCATTTTAGATGCCCAAATCCAGCTTTGGAGCTTAGCGGTAGAGCCATCCTTTCTGACGGTTTCTCTTCCTCCTCCAAAGAAGGAGGCAAGGAAGGGGGCTCAAACTCTTCTTCCTCTTTTTCTTCTTGTTTTCCTAAGGTTAAGGTTTTCATTCCCAGTGTCTTTCGTTCGTTGTTTAGTTTCTTTAGGTCTTTTTCGCTCGAGATTGCTCTGAGGAGGTTGAATGGGTTCTCGATCTCGCTTACAGCCGATCTGACATCGATGATAGACTTTTTCAGTTCTGAAACTACAGAACCTAAGTCAGTTGAGATCTTTTTTATTTCTGACTCTACCTTTTCAACTCTTTGTTCGATTCTGCTCTCGGTTCCTATTTCTGTCTTCTTAGTTTCCTCATTTGCCATCTAAATTCACCTGGGATTCTATAGGATGTTGGGAAATTGTGTAGTTGTACTGTATTTAACTCGTATGAATTTGGAATCAACATTTGAAGTAAATTTGAAATACGATTCTGACTTTAGTCTGAATCTGAATTAGGAATATTTATTAAGTCGTAAGATACACTATACTAGTAGTAGTGGTATAAGTAGTGGTGTAAATATTGGGAAACAGAGAAATCAACATTCAATGTCAAAAATGCGGATACCGATGGCATACAACGTCAAGGCTGAAAAAGGTAAGCTGTCCATCTTGCAACCAGAAAACTCCTAATACCACACTACGAACTCTAGTCACACAATTCGTGCGACATAAACGAGCCATCATTGGTCTTGAAGCTGCTATCGTCCTGATAGCCTTCGTCATAATCGCTGCAGCTTTCAGTTTCATGGTCGTAAACCAAGGCTTGTTTGCGACAGAAAGAGGCAAGACTGTGATCCAAGAAGGGCTTAAACAGTCAAGTACACCGTTAACGGTAGATGGAACAACATTTGTGAGAACGACACCGGAAGGGAGAATGGTAAACGTCGTTATGATTCCGTTGAAAGCCTTCGGAGTCAAATATGTGAATTTGGGAAGGAATCAAACAGTTGTGACTTTAAGGATAGGTCAAAAAGCATGGGCAAACTCGTACCTGGGCATATTATACCTTGGTCACAACTCTACCAACAATTATAATGCAACCAGCGATACATACGACCCGACTGGGCACCAATTCGATGATTTCGTAGGCTTTCAACGAGCTAACCAAACAATAGCTGGGGAGCCATGCGACATCTACGTAAACGAAACATACGATAACGGATATGGTATGGGATTGACCACGGGAACTGTTCTTGCTATCGCAAACAGCAACGGAGACGAAGCCTTAGACTCGGGTGAAAAAGGCTACCTAATAGTAACGCTCGCGGACGACGATGTTGCTTTGGCAAGAGATGAGATAAACATCGAGATACGGATGGAGAAGAGTGCCACGCTCTCGATAGAACTCGTGATGCCAGCATCGATGCCGAAGGACACCTATGTCCCGGTATAGGGGTGAAAAATGATGAAGAAACTCTTGAAAAGTAGGAAAGGTATAGTCGGCATAGAGGCTGCTATCGTCCTCATAGCCTTCGTGATAATCGCAGCCGCTTTAAGCTACGTCGTAATCAACATGGGCTTCTTCACGACGCAAAAGACAAAGGAAGCAATGCAATCAGGACTTGATGAATCGTTGAGCGCACTACAACTAGACGGGGTAGTAACAGGAAAAACAAACAATCAGAGCCATATTGAATGGATAGTGTTCCCGGTGAAGCTTTCGGCAGGAAAGGCTTCGATAGATCTGAAGAACGGAACCGTTGTAGTATCGGTTTACTTGCCAGATGCAACACTGCTAGATGTGTATGAAGGTTTGTATGATGAGAGCGTATACGGAGCCGATCCTATTGACTTAGAAAAAATCTTAGCTAACATGACGTCAATATTTGGAGGTAGAGATAACGAAGATATGGCCATGTGTGTAATCTACAACGACGATGGAGACTCTGTGTTAGAGTCCACGGAAAAAGCCTTCCTCATAATCCACCTAGATGAGGACCCTGCCGGTGGCGGTCGGCATACGATGATGGACTATGACGAAATGAAAGTTGAAGTGAAAGGGGCGAAGGGAGCCGCCCTGACCGTTGTGAGGATGGCTCCTGGCGGTATGCTTCCAGACTCATACATCGACCTCGGCTAGAATCCCCAATTTTCCCCTTTTTTTGCCTCTTTATATAGACTTAATGAGTGAACTGAGTCTACTTATGTACTCACATACAGTCAACTGAAGATGTTCTTGAGCCTCAACTAAGGATTATTGTTATGGCAGGATGAGAAACCAAAGCGGCTACACAACGTTTTCAATGTTGTTTTCAAGGATCCACATAGACGATTTTTAAGGTGAGATCTTACCTTAAGGTTTGACAGGATTTTCGAGGTTGTCGAAGCCTGCAAAATAAGGTCTTTAAGGTTTCAATTAAGGTAAGGGTGTGGGTGTGTTTTTGGTGTAATTGGAAGAAATAGAGAAACAAGAAAGCAAGCGACAAATCCTTTAAGAATGCACTTCATGAATGCGTGCGCATATGCACACTGGTAGTTTTAAGCATCTTTTCGATTCCTTGAAGAGATTACTCTCTCTTTGCCTTCTAACTTCATGATAGATCTTAAATGTTAATTTCTTAACTTTGCATGCATAAATTTGTTTTTCAAATAACTTCTCATGTGTATAGCACACATTCGGTTTAATGCAGTATCAAAAGCTTCATATATAGTTTCTTCATTACATATAATGTGAGATGAGGGATTTATGTCGAGATGGTATCTAGGAAAATCGTCCAACGCGAGAATGGAAATAGCAAAAAGGAAAATTCTATCATTGATACCTCCAGAACCAGACAAGATAAGGATGAAGGAACTTATCGCCAAAGCAACTGAAGGTGACCCCAAAATAAATCGTAGTACAGTATGGAGACGGGTTGATCAACTTGTTAAAGATGGTATGGTTCGACGAATATCAGTGGCTCATAAAAAAGTTTATTATCAGCGAACATATCAAGGAAAAAATGAGTTAGCTTTAAGCGAGGTCCGTGAAAAAGCTTATGAAACCCTTTCCGAACTTAAAGACATAAAGAGTTGGGAAAGAACCTCTGAAGTCTACACGGAGTTAGGAATTATTGAAATTTCCATTAAGGTAGAGAGAAAATGAGTTGCGACGTATGTCGGAAGTTAGATATAACTAAGCGTTCATGTGCGCAGTCAACTTGAATATGCTCCTGTCGCTACACGTGTGTTGCATATGTGTAGTTGTATCGAATAAAGGCTACATCACATACATGCTCTCCTTTTTCCAAACCATCGGGTCTTCGGTCCTGAGATAGATCTTAGCTCCATTTACCTTATCCCAAGTATCAAGGTATGAACTTACATCAGCCTCTTTCCATACGTAGCTCCCTTCACCTTTAATGTCCATTATTTTAATCCAAGAACCCCCATCCCACAGGTAGACTGAGAAATGGTATTCATCAGAGTTCGATGTGCTAGCATGGCCATAAACCCTTAATTTAACGCAAATTATAGTCCCCGCTTGGTTTTCATCTTCAAATCCGATGCGCGCGAAAACTTTTAGGAATCATCGTTTATGCCTACCAGCATGACCGTTAAGAAGAGACTGATAAGATACTAAGTAATAACCATGCTATAGGCGTGTTACAGCTGTAACAAGGTGAGTGTCACCGCATGTTACAGTGTAATCCAGCCTGTAACAAGTCTGTGCTACTGTAACAGAGCCACTAGCGTGCACCCTATTCTCTTAATTCCTCTGTCATCTCCTCTGCATCTATTTTCATTATTTGCCTGTGCATTTCTTCTGCATGCATGTGCATGGATTCTGCTATTACCTTGCCAACACAATCTTGACATAGTTTCATTTTCTTTCCCTCTAATTTATGCACAGCCAAAATTTCCGCTTCTTTTCCACAAAGTTCACATTTCCCTTTTAGCATGCACTTCCCTTGCTTCTAGGTTCTCCTTACCCTCTGATATATATGCAATCGAATGGAAAGAGAGGAATTATTTTTCTTTGGAAAACAATTCCATAGGGTTCTTAAAGTTATGCCTTTTCACGAGAACCCTTCCACAGTTAGAGCAAGTTAAAGCTCCTAAGCTAACTCTCTCACCACATCTCGGGCATATGTCAAACTTTCCACCACAAGCTACACAGACCTTAGTATGTTTCATATAATCCTTTGGAGTTAAGTTATAGATTTTCATTAAATCCTCTATACCGATTTGCAGAAGAGAAACTCTGGCTTTCAAAGGCATTTTCTGGATTTCATTTCGTCTTTTCTCCTTCTTTATTTCTGTTTTCTTTCTCTTCACTTTACCACCTAATCCTCTCACCTTCTGTGTCTCAGTATCTGAAAAGACATCTATGAATAAATTATGAATCCTAGATATAGAAAAGAGACTGATGTCCGCGTGCATAGTACCCTCCTTCTCGTCTTATGTCAAACGCTTATTGACTCACATTGTGGCTCACAAGGAACGGAATCATTTTGATTTCGAGTATATCTCTACTTCGGTTCCAGTAGAAACTACTGATATGAATTTATAGTTCACAAGGCTTATACTTAATCGCACATGAGACCCCTACGCTTGCATCTTTTGCAAGAAATCACATGGTGCGTATAGAACGTTTATCGATCTAAAAGAGATGGTTAAAAGTTGAGTGAGATCCAAACAGATGAAATCCAACCATCTGACTTTGCCCGCGCATTAAACTCAATGATGGACAACCTTGAGAATGTTGTTGTTAACTTTCAAAAAACCTTATTGGTAATGTTAGAAAAGATTGAAAAATTAGAATCACTGGAAAAATTCGCCAGAGGCGGCACAGCGCCTAATGAGAAAGGATCCAATACTGAAGAGATAATGCAACTAACGAATGACGCAACAACTTCGGCAGAGATGCCTCGTCAAAAACCAAGTGAAACGCACAATGAGACTGAAATGACCGCAAATACAGAAACCAATCTTCAACAATCCGAAAATAGAATTCAAGGATCAGCGCCTGCAACAATGAGAGAAAGTGGCACATCCAAAAGAAGCATTTTCACAGGAAATTTTAACAAAATAATCAAAGTAGTATCATCGAAATCCAGCTATTGTATACTAGTCATAGCTCTGGCTATTCTTGGGATAATTATCTTCAAGCTCTGTTTTATGCTCTTCCTATAATGTGAACGCGCGAATGAGAAGATTGTAAGCAACCGTAATTAAGAGGGAGCGTCTGGCTCACAATAAATTTCTAGTTCATCTAACAAATGTTAAATATCTTTTTATACAGGAGAAGTTCTGAGGATCATCAATTGAAGGCTTTAAAGAAAGGATTTCTTGTTTTGATAGTTGGTGTTACCCTTGTATTTCTAAGCTTTCTTCCTTGGGATATGTTTCTACCACCTTGGAAGGTAATGCAAGATAGGGATTGGGTAGTTGATTCAGGAGATGAAATAATCTTTCAGCTTGACTTGTTATGGGGAGATACAATTCAGGGGCAAATCTGGTGCTATGGAGGAAATAGCGACATAGATTTTTTTATTATGGATTCAGGTGGCAATGTTTTTTTGAACCCAGGAAGAATATATAATGGACATAGGTTCAAATGGCATGTACCATACAACGATATCTACTCATTCAAATTTGGTAATACCTTTAGTGAGAGTTCCAAAGATGTTGGATATTTGCTCTCTTCATACTACTACATGCATGTCTTCTTAATCAGCGCGGCTATGCTTGTGCCCATAGGACTTTTTCTTGTACTAAGAGAAGTATTAAAAACACCAATTACGAGTTCGAAAAGAAATTCTAAACAGTCCAGCCCACTATTGGTTGAAGGAGAATCAAAGGATTTGATAGAAGGGCTTCAAAAAGAGACCGAAGATTTGAAAAGTGCTGTGAAGGATTTGCAAGCTACAATAGTTGATTTGCTCAAACGCACAAAAGAACCAGAAAGTGACTAAGCCCCATCCAAGTAGTTGATTTCCAAGTGCCTTAAGATAAAAAAGGACCGTTTTAAACTTCCCTTTTCGTAGGTTCCCGTAGAATGCTGATTATGAAGAATGTGGCTACTAGCTCGGCAACAGTGAATAAGTAAAACGGCGTTGCCGGGTTAACTGATTGGAATAAGAAGCCACCCGCAAGTGAACCAGAGGCTGCTGAGAGAGCACTAATTATTCCGAAGAGTGCCGTTATTCGTCCCCTCATTATTCTAGGTGTTAGATCTGACTGAAGGGCCATATGAGCTGGGAGGTAATATATCCCAGTCACTATGAGAAGTAGAGCAACCGTTAAGGCTTGAAGGAATGACTGGGACAGGGTAAACAGTATGGTACAGGGAGCGCATGTTAACACAGAGATTATCATAATTTTCCTTTTACCAAACTTGTCGCTGAGCCATCCTCCAGGGATCTTTAAAATATTCGCTAATAGAAACTGCAGACTAACAATTATGCCCCATTCTAGTGCTGTGATCCCTATTGAATCGTGTGCGTAGAGAATATAATATTGTCCAACGGCTCCGTTGGCAAACACCACTAAGGCGTATGGGATCATTAGCGCTTTTAGGCTATTCGGCAACGAACGTGGAAGTTTTAGAAAGTTCATTAGTTTGCTGGAATTTATAACCTTAGATTTTGCCGCGGGTCTACGATGTAATGTTTCTTTGAGAAAGAGGAAGACTATTAAAGCTGAAGTAAAGGCAGTGGCTACAGTGTAAATACACGCGAGTCTGAAGCCGTTTGGCAAATTCTGGGTTTGAATTAGCCATCCCCCGATTATGGGAGCTACTATTAGAGAGAGGGAGGAAATGACTTGAAGAGATGCTATCCCTGTGGTTCGCTTTTCAGGAGGAAGTGAATCAGCTACGATGGCTTTTGAGGCTGGAGTAGATAATGTTCCAAGAACGCCTATTATGCTTAGTGCAGCGAATATACGCCAGTCCTGTATAAAAGCGTAAAGTAATGGAGAGATTACACTGTAAAAGGCGGTGAAGACTATGATTTTTCTCCTACCATAATAATCCGCTATGAAGCCTCCCAGAAGAAGCGTAACGCATTGAATCACAGACGTTATTGATCCCATTAGTCCGAGTGTTAGAGGGCTTCCCCCCAGAATGAGGAAGTACATAGGAATGTAAGTGCCTATGATTTGCCCTCCAAACCCCTTGATAGCGCTACTGGCTGCAATGACAGCGATGTTTCCATGTAAAAAACCTGAGCTATGTAGACGGTCCTCCTTTTCAACGGAATCTGTCCCTCTCATCCTTTTCAACTCTACGGAAAGATTGTTGCTCGGGTAGTTCATTCATGTGTTTTGGGCTTCGCTTGGGTTCATTTTTCTACATTGGCTAGTTTGGCGATTGCCCGAATTCTTCGTTATTTTATATCTTTTTGTTACGTTTTCTAAGTTGCCATTCTCAAAAGCGTATATTTCTCTAAGGCATTTTTTCCAGGCTCTTTCATACATTAGTGGATCATCGATTCTCTTTTCTGACGGATCCACATGGACCCATCTGTTTTCTTTTTCATTCCAGACTTCTGTCCACACGTGGTCGGACATGTCGAGGATTAGTCTGGCACGGTAGTTGTGGGCTAGACAGAGAGCTGTGAACAGGATGCTGAATTCTCCACATCTTCCTTTTCCGTATGCTAGTATTTCGATGGGATCGTTATGTCGGGTTATTTCGCCTTTGCTCCATTTGACTTTTCCATGAAGCCATTCTAGCAGTTCCGTTAGGGTGTATTTTCTTTGAAAGAGTTTTCTTAATTCGAGTAGCAGAGATGTGTCTGTCAGTTTTTTGCTGAGTTTTCTGTATTTTTCAATTGATTTTGGGTCTACGCGTGACATTTTGTTGGTCCTCAGCAACTTTATGGTGTCCTAACTTGTGCACCTGTATGTTCTTAGGTGAATCTATGCCAAAAAGCACTTGTGAAGTAGTAATCATTATTGAAAGTTTCTGTTGATATGATGGTTGGATGTTTCTGTCTGATAGGCTAGTGTATAAAGTGAGTGCCTTTACAAATAATATTGCGAATATTGTTTATCACGTCATAAGATTTAATATAAGATTCCGAGTTAGAAGCTGTCACAGAAAAGTGATAGAAATGAAAAATCTATTAAAGAAACTATTGCGACAGAAACGGGGAATAGTCGGTCTTGAAGCTGCAATAGTGCTGATAGCCTTCGTGATAATCGCTGCTGCCTTCTCTTTCATGGTTGTGAACCAAGGCTTGTTCGCAACTGAGAGAGGTAAGGCTGTAGTGCAGGAAGGGCTTCAACAGGCGAGCACACCACTATCTTTAGACGGAACAATCTTCGTCAGAACAGACTCAGATGGCACAAGTGTCAATTGTATGGCAATTCCGTTGAGAGCTTTCGGAGTAGATTACGTAGCCATGTGGAGAAACGAGACAGTAGTAACGCTGAAGGTCGCTAACAATGCGTGGGGAAACGTATACGGAGGCGTACTATATGACAATACTACAGGCGCGGTTTATGACCCCACTGGCGGAAAATTTGACGACTTTTGTGGCGCTCATCTAAATGCAACTGCGAACATTTACGTGCATGGAGCCTACGTAGATTGGCAGGCAACGTGGAATACCACAGCTGTTCTTGCGATTGAAAATAGCAACAACGACGAATCTTTGAATTCAGACGAGAAAGGCTATTTGATAATAACCTTAGATTCAAGCGATGTCGCTGCTGTTAGGGAACTAGTAATAGTTGAGATCAGGCTTGAGAAAACTGCTCCACTGTCTATAGAGTTCCGCATTCCAGAGTCGATGCCCATAGGCGAATGGATAACGGTGTGATAACAAATGAGCCCTCTGAGGAAGTTGCTGAAGACTAAGAAAGGAATCGTTGGAATCGAAGCAGCCATCGTCCTCATAGCCTTCATTATCATAGCTGCTGCTCTATCCTACGTAGTAATCAACATGGGCTTCTTCGCTACACAGAAAACCAAAGAAACAATCGCATCAGGAATGGAAGAAGCCACAAGCGCCATACAACTAGACGGTTCAATAATAGCAAAAACCCAAGCTGGGGCCACCAATATCTCATATCTCATTATTCCAGTGAAACTGTCCGTTGGAAAATCTGCGGTGGACCTAGGCAACAACACAGTTGTAGTTTCGGTCTTCCTACCAGATGCTACGCTTCTAAACATCTACAATGGCACGAGCGCTACGTCAACTTGGGAGACGCTAATTGCAGATGTAGGTAATGACACGGCTAAGTTCGCGATATTCAATGGTGACAGTGACACAGTGTTAGAGTCAACTGAGAAGGCGTTCCTTGCAGTACATTTGGGCAGTGGCCACGAGTTAGTGGAGTATGCGACTCTAAAGATAGAGGTTAAGACTGGTAAGGGCGCGGCTCTGACGGTTGTGCGAACAGCTCCTGGCGGAATGACAGCAGACCAATTTGTCGATCTGGGATAAAATCCCCCTTTTCTTTTTTTGTTTTTCATTCTTCTGCGTTTTTGTACAACTATTCCTGCTTTTAGTAGTGATCTGTTAAGCAACAGGCAACAAGAATAAGTATAGAATCGAGATTTAATACTTCAGAATCTTGTTCTGTGTTTATTACAACACTCAACTCTTACATAAGAATTTTCAACTCTGCAGAACACACAGCCGCAAGACGCCTTGAATTTTTCCACGCGTTTTCCCTATATTTTGGTTATAATTTTCTGCAAGGTTAACTTGATTCCGGCTCCCAAAATGTGTCAAAGACCCAAACATTCAAAGAAACGAAAGAAGATCCAGCATTGGCAACCGTTCTTATCTTGACCTTGATCTATGGTTCTCTACATCCGATACAATAGCCCAACCAGCAAAATTTAACAAACACTTTGCGAAAACTCTATAGTCAATTCTGTTTACTTAAAGAGTGGTGACTCTATGGATAAGTCATATTTTCGTGAACTGTTCCATCTAAAACTTGCGAATCCTGTGTTTATAGAAGGGCTTCCTGGATTCGGGAACGTGGGAAAGATAGCTGCAAGATTACTGGTCAAGTCAACTCGAGCAAAGCTCTTCACTGAACTGTATTCACCGTTTCTCCCAGACTACGTAATAGTGAACAAAGAAGGTATATGCCGCCCTCCTCGATACGAATTTTATGCATCCTCTATAGAGAAGGCTAGTTTCATGATTTTAACTGGGGATGCACAACCTTCGGTGGATGACATAAACGCCCACTACGAACTGTGCGGCGAAATCCTAGATTTCGTTGAGAAGTATGGATGTAAATTAATAGTTACACTTGGCGGTTTACCTTTACCCCAGCCAGCGGGAGAAGTCTATGTGGCGGCCACATCCCAAAAACTTGCCACAGACTTCAAGGAGAAAGGAGCATTGATTTATGGGAAAGGAAGAATAATGGGTGCTACGGGACTCTTATTAGGCTTAGCGAAAAAACGTGGACTGGAAGGCATAAGCCTGTTAGGTGCAACAAAGGGCATCAGAAATGATCGGGAAGCCGGGCTCTCTATTTTCAACTTCCTAACAAAGGCCTTCGGAATAGAGGTTGAATCAAAGCCTTGAAAGAAAGCGTTAATAGTGAAGATATGTTATTCATTCGATAATGTGGGTTGAGATTTGACTAAAAAGAAAAAACGAAAGACTTCAGCGTTACAACTTTTGGAGAAAGCTTGGATAAGAAGCATACTGACTGTTTTCTCAGTTCTTCTAATAATTGGAGGCCCCACATTCCTTATCTATATTCTGCAAAGATTTGGTGTGCCCCTTCCTCTCCTTATTCTAATAGGTTTGGGTTCTTTCACGATTGGAATTTTATTTTTCATGGGACTAGCTAAAGAAGAAAAAAACATATGACCCCTTGTTAGGTAGCGTCCCCTCATGTTGGCTATTCTTAGGAAGCAAAACATATAAGATATGTTACAGAGCATATTAGTACGATAAGAATATGAAGGTACCATCATGTTTAAAGAACGACCCGTTAAGCGGACAACGATCATCTTGGACGAAGAAGAACGCAAATTCATCGATTCGCTTATTAAGGAAGGAAAGGAACCTGGCATAAAACCACTCATATCCAAAATGCTCGATGTTTACCGTAGCATGATGATTTACGACTGGAAATTCCCTGGAGAATATTATTCTGGTATCAGTCGTGTGGCCTTCGTAAATGTTGAGTTCATTGATACGTTACTCCAATTTATACCGAAAGAAAAGTGGCGTGAAGTCGGCCAAAAGATGGGGGAAGTTGCTAAAATCTCCTTTGAGGCCACTTTAAACCTACAAATTACTGATCGAGAAAAATGGCCTGATGTGTTTAAACGGTTACGTATTCAAGGGTTTGGTGACTTTTATCTACGAGACAAGTATTTGATCCTCAAAGCACCCTTTATCAATGATCATGAGGTTTTTGCTGGTCTCTTAGAGAGTTTGCTTGGCGTTCGTTTGGAAGCGAAGACGGTAACTCCACCGATTGTTTTCGAAATCGTCGGTTGATTCTCTTGTTTGATTTGAAAATAAATTGTACCCATTGAATTCTGAAAAACTCTGATACGTTGATCAACAAGTGAACGGAAGCGCCATCCTCATTTCTAGAGTGCGCCATATACCTTGTGCATGCGTGCGTGGATGTGCACAAGAATCATGTCCGATTTTCTGAGCCACAACCAATCTCCAAAGTATGTGAAAACTGCGTCCAGCAATACATTTAGAGGTAGTAGCGAGTCTTTTTCAGATGTCCAAAGTTAAAAATGTTAATAAAAAAGGGAAAATGTTGTTACCATGGCATTTTAAGTGGGCCTAAACGTTTTTCATGTCGTTTTAGGAATGCGCTTTCCACACCTGTTATGACAGCCATGACTGAAGCTAAACCCTGCATCTCCTTGTCCACTCTTGCACCCCAGATGACTTTTGCCTTTGGAGGGAGAGAACGTTTCATGATTTCGGCGGCATGATTAACTTCGTAGAGGGTTAGGTCCTCTCCGCCGGAAACATGTATCAGTAAGCCACACGCCTTTGTCACGTCTTCAATGTCGAGGAGTCGCTCGTTTAAGGCCTTCTCAACAGCCTGCTCCACACGTCCTTCGCCGTCGCCCTCTCCGATTCCTATTGATGCAAGTCCTGCTCCTTCCATAATGGTTCTCAAGTCCGCATAGTCCAGGTTGATTAGGCTTGCCGTGGTTATAGTTTCGGTCACGCCTTTAATGAATTTTCCAACTGTGGTATTCGCTATGCCTAATGCTTCTCGAAAGGGCAGGTTTCCGGCTATTTTAACAAGTCTGTTGTTGTCGATTACTACAACAGTGTCGCAGACTTGCTTCAAACGCTGTAGACCCTTCTTCGCTATCTCCATTCTAGCTGTTTCAACATCAAAGGGAAGAGTGACAACCCCTATGACTAGATGTCGAAGCAGTGAGTCTGAAGATCGCTTACGCAATTCTTCAGCCAAGACAGCTGTAGCGCCAGTTCCTGTTCCTCCGCCTAATCCACTCACTAAGAATATTATGTTTCCTTCAGATATTTCCTTAATGACATCATCTACATTTTCACGTAAGGCTTTCTCCCCCAACTCCGGGTAGCCACCGCAACCTAGTCCTCTGGTGAGGTTCTGACCTATCAGAATTCGTCTGTCAGCTTTGCTGATTCTTAAATGATTTGCGTCAGTGTTTACTGAGATAAGTTTTCCACCGGCTACACCTCTTTCCTTAACCCATGATATTACGTTGCATCCGGCTCCGCCGAGACCTACAGCTGTTACTGAAGGGGCGGCAAGTCTAGCGAATTGTTCAATCTTTTCTTCTCCTTCTTTATAAACTGGAGATGAGGTTTCTATTTGAGTCTGGGTTGGTTTATTATTCTGCATACGTGTTCGCCTTTTACACAGTATAATAAATGCCGAAGAGGGTAATAAATCTTACGTCTTAAGACTTATGACACATGCTATAATATTCCGCCTCTTGGAATATGCCTTATAATCCTACAACGGTCTAATAAATCAAATAGGGAAAAAGATGGGCAAGCTTGAACTAATGGAGAAGTTTATGAACACATTCGTTGGCAATGGCTTTCACCTAATAATAAGAGAACTTGGAAACAGCTTTCTGGTGCAGACAATTGGGATTATGCAAAAAGTAGATGAGACATGTCCGATCAAACATCTTCCTCTAGGCGATTACTTCCTCCATCTCATAGTATTAGACCAGCATAGAGAGAAAGCGTCGATGGTGTGCAACTGGAGCGAAGAACTTTTACAGAACTTGTTGGAAAACTACGAATTGGCGAAAGAAGCTGGAATGAATGAAATTGCAATGGTTAGAAATCCCTTGACAAATGACATGAACAGTTGGATGCTGATGTGGAGGAACGGTGAACAACTGAAGACTGTGCAACCTACCCAATAGCATTCATCAAGTCGAACAAATTGGATTCATGGAAAAAGAACTTGCATATTTTCCAAAGTACAAAAACCGTTTTGAAGCCATAGCTTTAGAAGCAATAGAAAAATACAAGATTTTACGCGCGCGAAAGTAAGAAAGATGATTAGTATTTTTTCTTCAAAAGGTTTTCGATGAGTTCAAAATCGCTTTTCAACTGTTTATGGGCTTTTATGATGCAAAAAGCCAAACTTCTAAACCCATTAAGTTTAAGATCTTTCTCAAGATATGCCTTTAAAACCTGTCTTTCGCGTTCAGTGAGGATATATTCTCTCATGGCAGACCACTGTAGTATTACAGTCATAGAAACAATTAAATGCTTTATGTTACAATGCGAAGGCTCTAAGAAAGGTCATTCATTGTTCAATGTTTTTTATTTCCCTTCTTTAATATTATATCCACAACAGCGTTAGATTCCCTTAGTTGCTTTAAGAACCACATCTTCTCTCTATCATAGTAAACCACTAAAACAAACCCAGCTGAGATTAACGCAAAACCCAGAAGAGTTAGAGCCATACCTAATAATCCCGAAGAACCAGGCTCATAAGGGAAAAACAGAACCCAGCTTAATTGATTTGCAAGAATGATCGTCATGGTCAACCCTCCCATCAATGAAATCATACCCATAATCATTATCAAAAATGCTAAAGTCTCTCTGTGCCTCAATTCTTCCGCATGTTCCCGCATATACTCTTTATACATTAGGATGCCCTTCTAGTCGATTACGTTTTGAGGACTCTTTTGTTTTCGCCCCAATCTTGATACTCATCCAATCATCATTTGGATTTTCTTAACAAAAATGTTGTGAACTGAGGATTAATATTCGAAGACAAGAATTTCCCCAATGCACACTATTTCAGCAGCAGTTGGGTTTGATGGGGTCTTTCTGTCAAAGTTGCGGCGTACAAGACTATTTTGAAGAATTTATGCGCGCACAATAGACGCAATTAGGGTTCTCTTTCGAACCTGGTTGTTTGAAAGGAAATCAAAAAGAAGTAAACCTAGCGTAGCGCGGGCTAAAAAGACTTTAAACCAAAAACTAAACCGACCCTACATGATGATTAACGTCTCGGGCATGGAGACAACCATTTTGAGCGAAACTTCTATTGTCGAGCAACGTCTTCTTCGGCTGGATGAAGCCAAGGGATGCAGCGAAATCGGGGAGCTCGTAAAGGACACTTCTGCACGCGCGAGATCCAGAAATTTAGCGAATTAACCTAGATTTAGAGTCCGATTTAACAGCACCTCTGATACATATTCTAACTTCATATATGTTAAATAAGTTAAGTCCAAAGTCTAAGGCAAGAGGTGGAAATACGCTTGCTTAAAAAAATGTTCCGTTCCATGAAAGCGATTTCTCCGATTCTTGCAACCCTTCTCCTCATCGTCATTGCAGTCTCCGCCATAGTCATCACATACGCTTGGGTAACAACATTCTTAACAGGCACAACAAGTCAAGATGTCAGGTTGACCAAGATTAACGTGTACTACAACGCAACGCACATTGTTATTGACTTGAAAAACACGGGCACAAGTGATGGTAAGATCGACTCTGTATACATCGGCAAATCTGGGTCGGCTCTTGTAAACCAGACTTCTATAACTTACAGCCCTTCAAGTAGAGTTGTTTCTGCTCAAGGAGCTTCTACCATTAGGATTACTGTAACGTATGAGACGAATGTTGGAACGCGCTATTACTTCAATATTGTTCCAGAACCTGGGACACCTCTAACTTTCAACGAAGTTCGTTCAGGCTAGCAATTCTAAATGGTTCTAGCTAAGTAAGTACGCACACATGAATCATTGTTCAGATTATTGATAATGCTTTGCCAGAAAGAACAAGAACCGCAATAACACGAGGGGTGTTAATGAATATCGAAGCACTGGAGAGCAATTTGGCCCAGCTTGTGCACTTTAGTTTTTTAGGCGGGATTACTATTTGAATTCGTGTTGGATAAGATGAATGAAGTGCTAGCTACTCTTCGAGTTCTTGTGTCTTTGATTTTCTTAGCATATGCATCGTGGAGTGATTTCAGAAAGCGGGAAGTTAGCAACAAGCTTTGGGTAATTTTTGCGCCCTTAGCTTTAGTATTAACTTCTTTGCAGTTTTTTGTTTTTTCTCCAGAGTCGTTATATGGTTTTGTTTTGTCTTTTGTTATAACTTCTGTTTTGTCCATAGTTCTTTTTTATGCTGGAGCCTTTGGCGGAGCGGATGCGAAGGCTCTGATATGCTTATCCTTAGCTCTGCCCTCTTATCCTACTTATCTCCTCAAACCATCATTCAATCTTCTTTTTCCTCTCTTTCCATTAAGTGTGTTCTGCAATGCTGTGTTGTTAGCGGCGTTAAGCGCTTTCTATGTCCTATTGCGTAATTATCTGTGGAAGCGTAGAACTGGAAAGAGGTTGTTTGAAGGTTTTGAAGAGATATCATTCAGCCGGAAAATCTTAACGGCGGTTTCCGGCTACAAGGTTAAAGTTGTTGAACTGGAAAAGAAGGAGTTTTTGTATCCTCTTGAAGATATTCGGGTTGTTGAAACGGGAGAAAGTGAGAGGAAGTTGATAGTGATGCCAAGGGATGAAGAGAGGGAAGAAATAGTTGAAAGGATCTTGGAGGCTTCTCGTGAAGGAAAACTTGAATGTGATGTATGGGTATCTCCTGGTTTGCCTATGCTTGTCTTTATTACTGCTGGTTTGGTCTTGGCTTTGGTGTTTGGAGACATTATTTGGGTTCTCCTTGGTTTAGCCTTTGGGTTCAGATTTTGAATATTGTTTTTGGGTTCATAATGTTTTTTGAACTGGAAGGGGACGTTAGACTTTAATGATGTTTGGTGGAGCTTTGTGAATGCGTTCGTTTAGGAAGGATAGGCGGGGTGTTAGTAACGTAATAGTCTTTGTGTTAGGCTTGGTGATTGTTACGGTTATTGTTGCGAATGTTTTTTTGTGGAATTTTGAGATGAATCAACTGGACTGGGAAAAAATGCGAGAGGATATTGCTATTGTCAATGTTGTTTCCATCACGGAGACTTGGTCGTACAATCCTTCTGGATACGCTCTTGGAGGATCAACAGCCAAGATTTCTGGGGGATTTTCAAACTTAACTTCAAATGACGGCGTTTACATGAGTTTCAGAAGTTATTATTCAGGAACAGATACAACAGATTTTGTAGACGAAACATCTGACTTGTATTCTCCTTCTGCAAAAGGAATACACAGGAATTTTTCTGCACAACAAGTGGGTCCAGACGGCGTAATGGATACGCTTTCGGAGAGCAATACACACTCTCAGTGGATATCTCCTACTGGTCATGAAGACCCTGGAAATGAGTGGTCGGACGAAACAAACGCTTATGATGATGATATTGGAACATATGCAGTGGATGATGTTCCTGGAGGCGATACTTGGAGCCAATATTTAGTACTTAACCATAGTGCCATAACATGTGGTAAAATTCGGTATTATATCGGTAGAGAAGATACATATATCGACCAGGTTGAGATTGGCATTTATAACGGTACTGCATGGACAGACGTGTACAGTGGAGCTGGAACTTGGAATGCATGGGCAAACGTAAGCTTCGCGGAAACGTCCATGACAAAAACGCGGTTGGGGTTCTTTAATACTATGCCTGCTGCTCCTCAAAAAAGAATGGTGTATGTTTATGAAGTAGACTTTCTGCAAGGTTTAAGCCCAGCTAATTATGAGTTAGACTTGGAGGTTCAATGGACAAACGTTGATTATGATGAAACAAACGAAGAATTATGTATCTATGCTGGGGACATGGGGAGCGAAGACTTGCGTGTAGATTATTGGACAGGCTCAACTTGGAGTAATTTATTGACGGGTTTAGTGGCAAATAATTGGAATAATGTTTCTGTATCGTTGACAAGTACTACCTTTACAATTAGATTCAAGGGAGGAAACGAAACAGGTGATACTATCCCAGACAGTTGGGATATTGATGTTACGCTGCTACATGTTTGGTCGGACGGCTATACTATGGAAGTTGAGTTCACAGGTTTAAGCAATACGGAAGATTGGACTCGATTAAACTGGACAATCGACAGTGCATGGACGGTTGGTTCGGTGGCTGTTACGCTTCAACTTTATAATTACACACTTGATGGTTATCCAACAAGTGGAAACGGCTACATGAGTTATACTTCAAGTGCCGTAGAAAACACGGATGAAACCAAAAAGCAGACTATAACTGTCAATCCGACTCGTTTTAGAAACGCCACTGGATACTGGAAGATGAAAGTTAAAGGAGTTAAGGCTACAGATACACAATTTGATTTTAAGGCTGATTGGATCGAGTTTAAAGCGGTAAAGACTGGCGGAACGCTTTTCACCTTTGAGAACACGAGTTCATTGACTTGTCATTTGGTTTCTCTTTGGATCATAAATTCCACAATGCATCAGCACTATGACATAGATGTCTTCATTAATTCCGGCGATACTTATTCCTATGTTCGTGATGATATTAGTTTACCTGATGGGCAGTCTACAGTTAAAGTTGTGACAGAGCGAGGAAACATACAAGTCTACTCGGTAGACTAAACTTCTGGGATTTAGCCAGCTGCCATATCCATGCGCACGTATTTGTGTGTTTTATGTAAAGTATACTGAGACGAATGGTATGTTTTGTCCGAAAGTACCGGGGGCGGAATCAATCGCTCCAAACAACATAAGGTTGACGGCTGCTGGACCATTACGTTTAGAACTACTTGGAGAGAAACTCCCATCATTTGCTGAGGCAAAATAAACCATTGTCGGCACGCCATAAGGTAGAGATACGCCGGAGAAGGGTGATAAAATTGTTCCCGAGTCGTCAACATTGACGATATACCACCAACCACTATGAGCTACGTCAGATGAGCCTGTGGGAAAAAGCATCCAAATCATCGAATGTGAAGTGAGGTCTATAGTTCTCTTGTTCGTGTCATAATTGGTCAAGATGACTCGAAAGGCTATGTCTGGTCCTTGGGGCACTTCAAAGCCTCTCAGGCCTCCATCCAGATATTCTTGCAGACCATATTTTCCGCCCCCAACAGATATCACGTTGTAATAGACGAAGGTGTCGAAATCCATCCCGACTTTGCCTATTCCCTGAGCTACCTCTGCTACTATTGTGCCATTTACTTCAGCTTGAGTAACCGACACGGTGTTTCCTCTCGCTGTCACAAACCACGAATTGAAATTGTCCATAGAACTCACACCCAGTATCGTAACCGTAATCGCCTCTGATCCTGTAAGATCCAAGATTTGTCCAGGATTCAAGTTTAGATTCAACGAACTGATCGTATCGTTGAAACCGTATTTTTGTTGTGTAATGTCGAAAACCCACAGGTTTATTATTTGAGCTGCCACAGCGCCAACATTCGTAAGCGTGGCTTCCACTGTGACTTTGTTTCCCCAAACTGAATAATTTCCGTCTGAAGCAGTAATTTTCTCGTTGATTTGGTCAGCATCTGTTTGATGGCTTTCTCTTACAGATTCGCTATACACCGTGTTCTGAGAAATAGTCCACATAAAAACATTAGAAGATATGACGAACATTGCCAGTACTAGAAGTATGGTTCCAATAGCCGTAGAAATTCCCTTTGAATCCCTAAGAAATCTTCTAAGCCACGAAAGTCGAATCAAACACCGCCCCCCTAACAGTCACAATTCTGATATAGTAATAACCACCCGTTTCTAGATCACTGGAAGAGACAGTAATGTATCCTTCCTCCCCCACATCCAAGTCTTGATCAGGGATCGGAGAGCCATCAAAAAACCTTAAAGTGAAAGTTGAGGCTGCAAGATGCCATGAACCCTTGCTAATATGAACACTTTTTGTTTCCAAGTCATCTATAGTCCCCCAGTTAAGCATGTAAATCCAAATTTCATCGCCATCATAAACAACATATTCCACCGCCAGCCTCTCCTTTAGCTTTGCTGTCTCAGCATCCATCGTCTCACTGTATTGACTTGTATAGACGGAGGACCTGCCCTGCGCCCAAGCGAGCACCGCCAAGCCTAAGGCAACAGACACGGCAGCCAATATTACTGCAGAGATTACGTAGCTTCCCGCTTTTTTGTTATTGAAGATCGT
>Ga0209636_10001946_pt1 | contig 20943 bp, 12 predicted proteins | sample DeeMarSWOR152_54_FD_187464 | JGI IMG/M metagenome (GOLD analysis project Ga0209636, IMG submission 187464) | Marine sediment microbial communities from White Oak River estuary, North Carolina - WOR-1-52-54 (SPAdes) (version 2) | ecosystem: Environmental > Aquatic > Marine > Intertidal zone >...
GAATGGATGTCATTGCGAGCGAAACGAAGCAATCTCACCCTGGTGTCATTGCGAGGAGCGGAGCGACGTGGTAATCTTGCATATTGCAAATTTAGCTCAATTTTCTCTTTTCATGCAACTGTTTTGTCTAGCTCACGTCTTAATGTTAAAGAGGTCTATGCGAAAAATGACATCGGAGAGTAAAGGTGAAGAAAATTGCCTGAGCAGCGAATTTGCGAAGTGAATGTTGGAAATCCTCTGAAGAACTCGATTTAAAGGGCAACCTTTTCTTGATATACATCGTACAACATAGAAAGGCTTCTTATGCTGCGGAGGGTCGAAATTATCTTTACAAATCAAATTATAATAAATTTAGAAATAGAGGCATGTTTGCACGACTCACAGCAAAAGGAGATGAACTATGCTTAAAAACTACATTAAGACCGCCCTAAGAAATATCAAGAAACATCCGGGCTATTCCTTCATCAACATTGCCGGTCTGGCCATCGGCTTGGCCTGCTGCTTGTTCATATTGATTTGGGTCCTGGATGAGCTGAGCTATGATAAATTCCATGAGAATGCTCCCTATCTCTACAGGGTCGAAGAGAATCAGTATTATTCGGGCCGGGTCTATCATGTCACGGTCACGCCCTATCCACTGGCGCCTGCGCTCAAGCAGGATTTTCCTGAAATTATTGAAGCGACCCAGTATGTGGCACTCGGAGGCCAGCTGCTTCGGTATGGAGAAAAGGCTTCTTTTGAAACCGGCATTAAGGCTGTTGCTCCTGCCTTCTTTCGAATGTTTACCTTTCCAATTGTCAAAGGAGACAGTAATACAGCGCTGGATGATCCCTTATCGTTGGTCATCTCTGAAGAAATAGCGGAAAAGTATTTCGGAGATGAGGATCCTATCGGTAAAGTATTTTCAGTCAATAACAGGTATGACATGAAGGTTACGGGTGTCATGAAAAATGTCCCCAATAATTCCTACCTCCAGTTCGACATGGTGATCCCTTATGCCTTGCTGGAGAAAGTGAGGGCGGTTAATGACAGCATGGGTTCGAATTCAATATTGACCTTTGTTCAGCTCCAGAAAGGCGCTTCTCTCCAGCAGGTCAATGATAAGATACGCGGCTTCATCAAGAAGCACGTCCCGGATTCTGTCACAGAGCTTGAGCTCGCTTTGTACTCGAGGATTCATCTGCACCAATATTTCGGCTACGGAAAAGATATGGGACAGATTAAATATGTGTATATTTTCTCCTTAATAGCGTTTTTTGTCCTGTTGATCGCTTGTATCAATTTCATGAATCTGTCCACTGCCCGGTCAGCCAAACGCGCCAGGGAAGTCGGCGTGAGAAAAGTGGTCGGCGCGCTCAAAAGCCATATCATCCGGCAGTTCTACGGTGAATCAGTCATCTATGCGTTTATTGCTCTCGCTTTTGCAGTAATGCTGGTTATGCTTTTAATGTCCCCTTTTAATAATCTTTCAGGAAAAGAGTTATCATTAGGCATTCTTGGGAATTGGCAGATTATCCTTGGATTCATCGGAGTAACCCTGTTTACAGGGCTTGTGGCGGGCAGCTACCCAGCGATTTTTCTCTCATCTTTTCAACCAGTCAGGGTGATTAAGGGAAGCCTGAAATCTGGGACTGGAAATTCTCTGTTCAGAAGGATACTTGTCGTTGTCCAGTTTGCGCTCTCTATCTTTTTAATCATCGGGACTGTGGTTGTTTATAACCAGCTTCAGTACATGAAAAATAGAGATGTCGGGTATGACAAGGAGCACCTGGTGTATATTCCGATGAGAGGACAAACGGGAAGATTTTATGAAGCTCTTAAGAATGCGCTCGTGAAGGATCCTCGGATCCTGAATGTGACTGGATCGGCTCACCGGCCTTCAAATATCGGGAGCAACTCCGGCGGCGCGAAATGGGACGGGAAAGATCCTGACCAGGTCGTGTTGATCGGCATGAGCGGTGTGGATTATGACTACATAGAAACCATAGGGATTGAACTGACCGAAGGGAGGAGTTTTTCCAAAGAATACGGAACTGATCAGACAGAGGCCTTTATCGTCAATGAAGAAGTAGCGAAGCTTATGGGGAAAGAGTCCGTGGTTGGAGAAAAATTTTCCTTTGTTGGCAGAGATGGAAAGATTATCGGTGTGATGAAAAATTTTCATTACTATTCTCTGCGGAATAAGATAGAACCGCTGGCCATATACATGCGGCCGCCTGATCAGGGTTTTAATTACACCTTGATCAGAATCCCGCCTGAAAACATATCGGCTTCTCTTGATTTTGTGAAAGAGACCTGGCAGAAGGTTGTCCCGGACTTTCCATTCGAATACAGATTCCTAGTTGATGATTTTGAATATTACTACAGGTCAGAGGAAAGAATGGGGAATCTCCTTCGCTATTTCTCAATCCTTGCGGTGTTTATTGCCTGTCTTGGTCTTTTTGGATTGGCCTCATTTACTGCAGAACAGAGGACCAAGGAGATCGGAATCCGTAAAGTGCTCGGAGCCTCCGCTTCTCAGATTACGCTGTTGCTGTGCAGGGAGTTTTTTGTTCTGGTCTTGCTCGCAAACTTCATTTCTTGGCCTGTGGCATATTTTGTCATGAGAAACTGGCTTCAGGATTTTGCGTACCGGACGAGTCTGGGGGTGTTCACGTTTGTGCTGACCATGGTACTGGCATTGGTCATCGCGCTGCTGACAGTCAGCTTTCAAGCTGTCAAGGCCGCTGTCGCTAACCCGGTGGATGCCTTAAAATACGAATAAAAAAGGAACCAGGCCCCTTTTTCCCGGCATTCTCTTCTTTTGCAAGAGGAAATAAGAGGAGGGGAGGACAGTCTCTTTTTTTTAATTTATTAGCTCGGTCCAGCCTCAACTGAAACATTAGGCTACTATTGACAGCTCTCTACTTTACTCTGGCCAGCAGTTGGCTGATTTTTTGGGCAACCGGACTTGCACCGTTATCGTAGTTAGAGAGAACAGCAACAATGTATCCCATATCGAGGTAGATATCTAGTCTTCCGTTAATGCCCGGGAAGCCTCCGCCATGGCCGACAACCTTACCGCTCGGTCCTTCCGTAATCGTGAAGCCGTAACCATAATTTTCGCCTGCGTGGTCTTTCAAAAGAGTCTTCATAGAATTAGCTGAAACGAGTTTTCCTGTCTGGAAAGCTCGAGCAAACCGGTGCAGATCACCGACCGTGGAGAATCCGCCGCCAGCGGGTCCGCCTTTAATGACGTGTTTGAAGTAATTGTTCTGCCAGCCGTACTTGCTTGTTCGGTCGGGACTGTAACCAACGGCAAGGTTCTCGACCGGGTAATCCATTTCGTAACTATCGGAATTCTTCATCCCGGCTGGCTCATAGATGTTTTTGCGGATGTAGTCGAAATAGCTATGACCTGTAACACTTTCGATTACTACACCCAGGAGAAGCATTCCGGTGTTGCTGTATCTGAAACGCTCTCCCGGCTCAAACGCAGGTTTTTCTCCCTTCACCAGAGGTTTGAAATCATTCACATTCCGATACAATGCTTTTGATCCATTCATGTAGGTCTCGTTGAAGTAGCTGCCCAGACCGGAAGTGTGAGTAAGTAAATGGTGTACGGTAATTTTAGCCGTAATCTCTTTAGGAAACCAGGATTCATCCACGTACTTGTCTATTGTGTCCTCGAAGGAAAGCATTCCTTTCTCGGCAAGCTGGGCTATTGATACTGATGTGAACATTTTGTTCATCGAGCCAAGATTGAATTTTGTCTCGATATTGTTGGGGACGTGGAATCGCTTGCTAGCTTCACCACATGCATGTGTGAACAGGATTTGGTCGCCTTTGGCAATGAGTAAGGCTCCTGAAAAAACATCCCGCGCGCATATGCGCTGAATCACTTCCTTTGTCATCTGGAGAAATTGTTTTCCAGTGAGATTTGATTCCTTTAGGTTTGAAGGCGTGCGAGCGATATTGAAATAAAGGCCGGCAATTAATAGATCTTCTGACTTGTCGAATGTTATGACAAAAGCCCGCCAGCTTTCAAAGTTGCGGTCTTTAAGGATCACAACCGTCTCTTTGCGTTCAGGGACATAAGTGCGGATGCTGTGGAAATCTACTCCTCCTGTTGTGCGCCGAAAGTCGAGGAATACGTTGATGTGTTCTTCCATGGAAGCATATTTTTGGAATTTTTCTGTAAATTCTTCGTTTATAAAGCGGCTTATCTTTTCGGGATCATTGGAATTAGCGGTTGCGATTAACGACTGGATTCGCTTTCCTTTTTTGCCCTTGGGCATTACTGACTCATCATGGTAGCTCTTCTCACCAGGCACCTGAGCAGACAAGGCTTGAAAAGAGAATACACATAAGATTGCAATAATCAGGTTTTTTCTAATCATGAGTTTCCTCCTTTTTAAGCTAAGATGAAATGCGGATAAGAGAATTTTATGTAAAGCAACATTGTAAATTCATATGAATATACGGTCAACCAATAAGAAAGTTCAGGCTGTGTTAGACAGGATGTATTAGAAATGGTAAATCTAATACTTCAAAGCGGACGATTCTATACGGAAACCAAAATTATTCATATCCGTATTGCTAATTAATTGCGGAATTTTAATAGGAGACAGGTAATTTGATATGAACATGGTCCTTTTTGAGGATAGCATAGAGTATGATTTGTGGGTTAAGGCTGCGCTTGTTTTTCCAATAATTTTGCTTATTGGTCTAGGAATTTTGTTTTATATCGATGCCCATTACGAGGATGTCATTCCCAGCGAGTCCGAAGCCGAATCAAATTTCGGAGCTATCATTCTCTTTGCCTCGGTTCCTTTTGTCCTGGTCGTCTATTGGCTGCTTCTGCCAAGGAAGATTTATGTCCTTCAGGACAGGATTAAGATAAAATTGGGCCAATTTTTTCTGAACGTTGGTTTTGATAACATCGAATCAGTGAAGCCTGCCAGGGGAATAATAGTTTTTAGCAGCTTCAGTTCTATAACCTCTTTCAGCACCCAAGTAGAAATTATCAGGAAGAGAGGGCTGAATTGGAGAGTATCGCCAAGCAGGCGTGATCAGTTCCTCGAATATGTGAATAGAGCAATGTCCGACTGGAAGAGAACGGGCGGCTTATAGTATTCAGAAGAGGTAAGTATGGAACCTTTCAGTTTGCTTAATTTTGAGTTGTTCTGTCCTGGAGTTATATAATTCCCCTTTGGTCTAAAATATTAGTTGGTTTTTTTTAATTACAACTCTGAATCAAGAAGATTTTATGATTTTGCAACGATTTTTAAAAATATTCCGTTAGAATATTAAAAAGGAGTCTGTTTGAAAGGAGTCAAAATGAAGAAAATATTAAAGTTTATCAGTTATTTTGTCGTTATTATATCATTCGCTTTTTCAATCTCGTTTGCGCAAAAGGTTGAAACCATTGATGGCGTTCGTGTTGTCCACAACGGGAAGACTGGGAATTGGGGTAAAAATCCTAAAGTTTTATTAGAGCTGGTTAGAACGATTGGAACCATTGAAGCTGAGGATGATGATTTTCTGTTTTATTTGCCTTCGGATATTGCCTTAGACAGCCAAGGCAATATGTATATCCTGGATTCCGGCAACCACCGAATTCAAAAATTCACATCTGGTGGCCAGTATATCGTCACCATCGGCAACAAGGGCCAGGGTCCTGGTGAGTTCGTTTATCCCTTATCATTAGATATAGATTCCAAAGGATACTTGTATATATCGGATCCGGGAAATCAGAGAGTCCAGGTCCTAAAGCCAGATGGGAAAGATCATAAAACCATATCCTTTGCCGAGGATGCTGCTGGCGCCTTACGAGTTTCAGAGCCTGGTTTTATGATTATGGGAAGAGGAGCGGGTTTATTCAGCTTTTCAATGCCTTTATACGAAGAAAATAAAGAACTTCCCAAGATTATCAGAGTATTAAATTCAGATGGAGATGTAGAGAGGAACTTCGGCGATCAAAGGGATTATAAAGATTTCCTCCTAAACAGGATGGGGAACCGGTTTCATTTTACGGTTGACAAAGATAAAAATATCTATGTTTCCTTTGATTACCAGAACCGTATAGAAAAATATTCACCTGATGGAAAAACCTTATGGAAAGTAGATCGAGAGCTAAACTACAGCACAGAGCCTCCTAAAACTAAATCGGGCATCAAAAGAGAAGGGGGGATGGTTAGAATGCACGAACCACAAATGAACAGGTGTTCCAGTGGAATCGCTGTTGATAATAAGGGAAGAATATGGATTGTTAGCTTGATAAGGCAGCTAAAAGAAGGTGAGGGTGTAAATATAGGTGTGCGTGTAGCAAGAGGAGCAAACGGCGCAAGGTCATTGGGCGTGTCCGTCAGCGGGAACACAGATACTAGAGAAACAGATATGTATCAGCTGGAAGTATATGCTCCCGATGGTATTTTGCTCGGGAAACTTGCTCTGAATCAATTTGTGGATGACGTTAGAATCATAAATAATAGATTATTTCTTTTGGATAGAATGCGCGGCATGCAGTATTACGAGTACAAAATCATCGAAAACTAGATAAAATAGAAAATACAAAAAAGGGTCCGAAAAGGGGACAAGCCACTTTTTCCTGTCTTTTTCATCCATAGAAAAAAAGGACAGGCTAGTTGCCTATGATAATGCACCCTTCTTAAGGGGGAAAAGCAGAAAAAGAGGAAGAAGAAAAAGAGACCAGGCTCCTTTCTTGGGCTAGAGAGTGACTTTTAAAGTAAGCCTCCCCGGAGATGGACCTTAATAAACAAAAAAAATTGTTTTGGTAGTTTTTACAGATTTTGAGTATTAACAGGGGTTCTGCCTTAACGAAACTGCCTGCTAATCAATCTATTTTCCACATATATCATCGAAAAATAACCCATCAATTCATCTCAAAAGGCGATTGACCTATCTTCAGCAAAAATACAAAATTCTATTTTAAATCCTAACTTTGGACATGCAATTAATGAGGGTAAATTGCAAAATCCACAGACACGCGCCTGCGTGCCTGATCCGGATAAAAATTGTCCAAAGTCGGAAAGTAAAATTTTATTCCTGAGCCCAGATTGAGATTAAAGAATTAATATATTAATTCTGGCCTGTAAGAGGATTTAAAGGAAATGTAAGGGTTTGAAAGGAAGAGATCAATATGATTATTCCAATTAGCCACGAAAGTAATAAAGTTCGAAGACTCCCCTGGATATCGTTCTTTTTAATGGCGTGTTGTTTAATCATACATATACTTTTGTCAGTTGAGATAGCCAAAAAGGCCGACGAGTTAGAAAACACTGCAAAAGAACTCGTGAATTATTATATCCAACATCCATACCTTAAACTTGATCCTGAAATTAAAAAGCTGCTTTTTGGGGAGAAACATAATGAAGAAGTTGAGAGATTACTCGGGAGCTACCGCAGAATAGAATCTCGTAAAATCAATCTTTTCAAAGAAGAGGAACAAGATAAATTAGATCAAATGTCGCAGAAGTTGAAAGATCTCTTAGCTGATGTTCCATACAGAAAATATGGGTATATTCCGGCCGAAAAAAATTATATGGGTCTTGTGACCTATATGTTTATCCATGGTGGCTGGCTGCATTTGATCGGAAACCTGCTTCTCCTTTATTTGACGGGTCCTTTCATCGAAGACGTCTGGGGAAGGCCTATTTTTATTGCTTTTTACGTCATAGCGGGAGTATTTTCAGGCTATATGTTTTCTCTTTACTATCCCAGTTTTACTGGACCATTGATCGGGGCGTCTGGGGCTATTGCGGGCCTCATGGGAGCCTTTCTGATAAAATTCTGGAGAACTAAAATAAAATTTTTCTTTTTCATATTCATCTTTCACGGAACCTTCAAAGCTCCTGCCTGGCTGATGCTGCCTTTATGGCTGACTTTAGAAATTTTCAGTGCCAATACCATCGATTCAGTCAATGCTGAGGGTGGCGGTGTAGCCCATTGGGCACACATCTGGGGATTTCTCCTTGGTGTTGTTGCGGCCACGTTGATTAAGCGTTTAAAGATAGAAGAAAAGTATGTTGAACCCAAGATTGAAGCCCAAGTTCACTTTGTGGATGAAGGGTATAAAGCGTTTGAAGAAGCCACCAAGATGATAAACGAGGGAAAGCCGGAGGAAGCATATGCCCTCCTAATAGGTGCAGCAAGTAAGAACCCCAAGGATAAGGAAGTGGTAGAAGCACTTTGGCATCAAGCGAATGAGCTTGGAAAGGAAAAAGAAGTGACAGAATTCTTTATCAGATTGATAGAGAGCGAGATAAGACGTAATCTAATGGAAGTTGCTTTCATGCATTTCATGGATTTGAAAGAGAAAGTTCCTCAAGCCTCTCTCAGCATGACATGCAAATTTACGCTGATGGCATATTTGACCGAGCGTCAAGAATATAAAGAAGCAAAAGAACTAGCCAGTGAACTCATTAAAGAAGTTGATTTGAATTCATCTCCTGGATTATTGTTGAATTTTGCCAATGCCGCCTCTAAACACAGCCCTGAAATAGCAAAAAAAGTGATTGAACTCTGCCTCAAACACCCAGGAATTCCTGATGAGCAGAAGGATATATTAAAGACAAGATCAAAAGAATTGCAGAGCAGCCTGCCTGAATCTCCTCCCGCAAGCTATATAGGGGAGGCAGATGAGGTAAGCAGCAATGCGGAAGGTGTAACAGAAGAGCTTGAAAGACGATTGGGATTAAAACCCGAAGCACAGCCTGCAGTTGAACACGAAAGCCCGCCTGGAGCTCAGCCCGAAGTTCAGTCTCTAGCTGATTCCGTAGGTCAAACTAGACAAGAACTCAGAGGTCAGACTTCAGTAAATCCCGAAAGCAAGCCCGCAGTTGTAACTGAAATGCAGTACAAAACACAGACTGAGGGCCAGCCTGCTGTTAAGCAAGAGAGCCAGCCGGCAGATGAGCTCCCAGGAAAGCCCTTAGTAGAACCAGAAGGCCAGCCCAGGGTTGTGCCGGAAAGTCAATCTGCAGCTGAGCCTGATGGCAAGCCTGCTGCAGAGCCCGAAGTTCAGCCTCTAGCTGATTCCGTAGGTCAAACTAGAGAAGAACTCAGAGGTCAGATTTCAGTAAATCCCGAAAGCAAGCCCGCAGTTGTAACTGAAATGCAGTACAAAACACAGACTGAGGGCCAGCCTGCTGTTAAGCAAGAGAGCCAGCCGGCAGCTGAGTCCAACACCCCTGAGACGACCCCATTTCCAGATCAGTCCATAATGGCAATCGAGGCAATCCCTTTAAACGTAAAAGATGGGAAAATAGAGTTGAATATGGATAAAATCGGCCAGGAATTGCTTCCACTCAATAAAGTAAAGTCCATCGCTGTCGCTGAAATTGCATCTGATCAGAAACAACCCTTTGTGCTGGTTGATCTCTTTCTGGATGATCCGAAGACAAATGATCATAATGTTCGCACTATCAGGCTATTAAGCACAAGCTTTGATCCGACAAAATTTTCGCCCGGAATTCAAGATCATCAGGATGCTTTGAAAGTCTTTGTTTCAGTTTTGCTAAAGCTAAGTGGCGCTACTGCCTATCCCGACGAGGACTCAATACTGCTTGAGGCTCCTCAGACATTTTTCTCAATAGAGGAATACGAAAAATCTATCCTCTCCTAAAACTCTCCATATAGTTTTATCTGATAACAATATACTTTTATCTTGAAAGAAAAATTTTAGATAGTAATAGTATGTTTAATAGCAGAGATTTCAATCGTATACATAAAGTTAGGGATGCGTAGCTTTTAGCCGCAAGATGAAATTTCAGTCAGCAGAAGGAGAAAACACAGAAACGCATTAAAAAACCTTTCTTTCCCCGAATGCAATTTCAATTTGTTCAAAAAAACTCAGCAGGATTGTGACTAACAACGAATTGGAAGAATTATAATTCCATCAAGAATGGATACAAACCGCTTCGCACCCTTCAGAGATCATCTGTGAGTTCGATAAGCTCTCCAGAAAAATCCTTCAAGTAGCTATGCCTTCCCTCGCATATTCAACCCTGGCTTCTCGGCTAATTATGTAATTTCTTTTTTTTCTCTTTATTTTTAGATAATCTAAGTTCAGCCGCCTTTCTCGCTTCAAAGAGAACTTTAGACATCAATTGATGCGCTTCTGCCTCCTCTAATTTTCCTTTGGCGGCTTTCACGGACAATTTGTTAAACTCTTTATCCTCAAGATTCGGTTTATATTCTGGATACAGAGCTTTAATTACAAATATAATGCCAAGAGCCATATGCGCTCTAATGACTGCAGAGAAACTCATATCATACTTTTCAGTAACTACTTTAACATAATCTTCTATCCAATCATTTAGAAGGACCTGATATCTTTTAAGCATTTATGCCTCCTGTAGAAAAAGATAATAGCAAATAGTTTTAAAAATACAAGTTTTTTTCTTGAAAAAAAATTCATGGGGATATAAATGATGTTTAAGAACATGAAGCAATTCTCAATCTATATCAAGGAGATTAGTCTAATGTGTAAATTCGGAATAACAGAACCACTATCATTTCTCTTGCGTACCCTTAAATTGCTGAAATTTCGGCAAAAGGCATTCATCTTGGCTACAGTTATGTTGGGCATGATGATGATGCTGTCCTCCCTTCATTCCTTCGTTCATCAGCGATATCCAGGGGAGCATTGGGAGAAGGCGAGCCGCCCAGAGGCGCTGGGTTGGTCGTCGGAGAAGCTTCAACTAGCAAAAGAACATTTTGAAAAAATGGGCAGCGCTGCTGTTGTAATCGTTGTTGATGGTCTTATCCTCGAGGAATGGGGCGATACGGCCAGGCAGCTCCGAGCACACTCCATGCGTAAAAGCCTGCTTAATGCCATCTTTGGAATCCACGTCCATAAGGGACATATTGATCTTGAAGCCACACTGGAAGAGCTAGGGATTGATGATAACGAGCCGCTTACAGCTATTGAAAAACAAGCTACGATCCGACATCTGCTTAAAGGCCGATCTGGTATATATCTTCCGGCTTTATACCTTGGAGGATCGCTTGGCAATCCTCCGCGCGGCAGTCACCCGCCGGGAACGTTTTTCCACTACAATAATTGGGATTTCAACGTATTGGGGACGATTTTCGAGCAGGAAACTGAAACCAAGCTCTTCGAAGAATTCAAGCGTCGCATTGCCGATCCTCTGCAAATGGAAGATTTTTCTGTAAAAGACTGCACATACTTCTATGGCAGTCACGGTGATAACGTGAATACTCGTTTTCCTGCATACCCCTTCCGTATATCTGCGCGGGATTTGGCGCGGTTCGGCTTGCTTTATCTCCGCAACGGCCAATGGCGCGGTCAGCAAATCGTTCCAGCTAAATGGATAAAAGAAAGCTGGACTCCTTATTCTGTTTACTACGGAACAAAAACTCTTTACGGGTATATAAATTGGAGGACCTACCTGAAAGGAAAGCTGCTGCCTGGTAACGTCCAGCTGAAAGACAATGTTTATTGGACCTCCGGCATAAACGTCCATCGACTTTACGTTGTTCCCTGGGCAAATCTTGTTGTCGTCCACCGAGTCAACTCTGATATTCCTCTCCGCAGACCTGGTGTCGAAGAAGTTGATCGTCTGCTGGCTCTCGTCTTAGAAGCAAAAATACCCGACACCGGATTGGCTTTGATAGAAGCGGCTTATAAAGGTGATTCTGAGGTTGTTGAAGCTTTGCTTGATAGCGGAGCAGACATTAATGCGAGAGATGAGCAGAATCGAACTGCATTACATCAGGCGGCAAGCAAAGGTCACACTCTTACCGCAAAGCTCCTGCTTGAGCGTGGGGCAGATGTAAACGCCAAGAATTTGTTCGGGCAAACCCCTATGCTTGCGCCCGTGTATCGCGGATCCTTAGATACAGTGCGGGCACTTTTAAGTGCGGGAGCTGATGTGGATGCGAGATCCGATCTTTCAGGTCAAACGCCATTGTTGTCAATGTCCAGCGGCCGAACTAAGGTTGTGGAAGCGCTGCTGGAAGAAGGCGCGGACGTAAACGCGAAAGGGAAGTTCTACCATGAGACGGCATTGATGTTGGCAGCTATATCAGGGAACAAAGCTACAGTAAAGGCCCTGCTGGATAAGGGCGCAGATGTAAAGGCTGAATCAACCAATGGGCGAACAGCCATGATGATGGCAGAGGCGCTTGGTCACGCCGAGGTCGTAAAATTGCTTCAGGACGCTGGCGCGTCTCCGGAAACATCCAAAGCGCTACTTCCGCTCGAGGCCTATGTCCCGCGCTATTTGGTTGTCAATGCTAAGAGCGGAAGACCGTTGAATCCTCAGGCTGCCCTTGCCCTGCTGAGTAGGGGAGCGGAGCTCAAGGCTAATGGGGAGCCGGACTTACTTTTTGCTGCCATGCGAGGAGATGCTAAAGCAGTGAGCGCATTATTGGACAATGGAGCAGATGTAAATATGAGGCATGAGGATGGCTGGAGCGGGTTGATCCTCGCTGCCGTGAACGGCCATTCTCAGATTGTCCAGGCTTTACTGGATAAAGACGCCAACGTTGATGCTAAAGAGAATCTCATGGGTCAGACAGCCTTGATATGGGCAGCCAAGGGCGGCCATGCCGCTGTAGTAAAAGCCCTTTTGAAGGCGCGCGCCAACGTGAATGCCAGGGACAAGTTCGGCGGGACAGCCTTAACAAGGGCTGCAAGCACTGGTCAGTCCGAAATTATAAAAACTCTACTGGAGGCAGGAGCAGATATCAACGCAAGAGAATACGATGGCGATACAGCCATTGTAGAGGCAACCGCCGAGAATCATCTTGAAATCATCCAGACATTGCTTAAAGCCGGAGCCAACGTCAACGACAAAGACCTGGATGGACGTACGCTCCTGATGATAGCGGCGATGATAGGCAAGGAGAAAGTAGTTAAGTTTTTACTGGATGCAGGGGCAGACATCAATGCCCAAGACAATTTTGGCTCTACTGCCCTCAAGCAGGCTACGACTCTGAAACGCAAAAAAATAGTCCCATTACTTCAGAAGAAAGGCGCTAAGAACTCGCTATAAGAAAGATACCCATATCCAGCGATATTCAAGGGCAAATTTGCGAACAAATGCAAAAATTAAAAAAGTCAGAAAAGGAACCAGGCCCGTTTTTCTATACATTATCCTACCTAGAAAAAAAGGGGACTGTTTCCGAGCAAAGCGAAGGAATCTTCTTCGCTCCTCGCAATGACAATGTTATCTCCAATTAAGATAAAAAAGATGTTTAAGCAATAATTTGTAACTTTTTATACAGACATGCCGTATAATATATTTAAAGAGGATTATTTTATCTTGGGTAAACGTATGGTCAAATTATATCTTTGGCCAAATCATTTTTTTTAACACAATATAAAAAAGGAGGACTCATGAAAAAAATTTCCAGACGTTCATTTATCAAGACCACGGCTTCAGCCGCAGCAGTTACCATAGCAACACCCCTTTTGCCCAGGGGCTTGTACAGTCTTGCTCGTGCTGACACTCCAGGATATTTTGAAAATGAATTTGGCATTACAGACAGCCTATGCCATAAGGTACTTGCTGAGGCGTTGTCCAGAGGAGGCGATTTCGCCGATCTCTTTTTTGAGCATACGATAAGTAACAGGATTATGCTGGAAGACGGCAAAGTCAACAGGGCCTACAGCAACGTTTCTCTTGGCGTGGGTATTCGAACCGTGAAAGGCGATCAAGTAGGTTATGGATTCACTCAGGAGCTAACAGAGAATTCAATGCTGAATGCCGCTTCAACCGCATCCACAATTGCCAGCGCTGAAGCGAAAAAACCCGCTGGCAAGTTCGAGCCTCTCAAGATGAAAAATTATTACCCGCTTAAGACTCTGCTTACTTCGGTTCCGCTAAAATCCAAACTGCCACTTGTACAATCCGCAAACGACAAATGCTTCGCCCTCTCTCCTCTGATAGTAAAGGTGAACGCTGGGTTTTATGACCAGCAGAAACGGATACTGGTGGTTACCAGCGACGGTATAAAAGCTGAAGACCTGCAGCCAAGAAATTATCTTTATGCTACCGTAGTAGCGGAAAAGAACGGCAGGCGAGAGAGGGGGGGATGGAATCTTGGCGGCCGGATGGATTTCTCTTTTTATACTCAGGCGCTGGCTGCAGAGATCGCCAAAACGGCAGTAGACAGAGCCCTTGTTCTTTTCGACGCGGTTCAACCTCCAGCTGGAGAGATGCCGGTCGTGCTAGGTCCAGGCGTCACAGGCGTTCTGCTTCATGAAGCCATAGGACACGGGATGGAAGCTGATTTCAACCGCAAAAAGATATCCACCTACGCTACTATGCTCGGAAAACAAGTCGCAGAACCCTTTGTAACCATCGTTGACGACGGCACTATGCCGCAACTTTTGGGCTCCATTAACACTGATGACGAAGGTGTCCCTGGCCAGAGAACAGTGCTGGTCGACAAAGGAATCCTTTCCAGCTACATGTACGATAAGATTTCTGCGCGCCATTATAAGGTGAAATCCTCGGGCAACGGGCGTCGTCAGAGCTATCAGCATTTTGTTCAGCCAAGAATGCGTAACACTTATATGCTGGCAGGATCGGTTACTCCAGAGGATGTAATTAAGAGCGTGAAAAAAGGCATTTACGTCCAGGATGTAAGTAACGGACAGGTGAAAATTGGCGAAGGTGATTTTGCCTTCTACGTATCCCAGGGAAGAATTATCGAAAACGGAAAGCTCACCGCGCCCATCAAAGATGTAAACATCATGGGCAATGGCCCGAAGATGCTGAGAAACACGACTATGCTGGCGAATAACTTCGAAATGTCCAGGGGCGGCAGCGGATCCTGCGGTAAAGGCGGTCAGGCTGTTCCTTGCGGCTTCGGCCAGCCGACCTGTCTGGTGAAATCGATGACCGTAGGCGGCGTAAAGAGATGAGGAAAGGAGAGTAGATATGAATAAAGAAATGTATGATTTGGTTGCTTGGTCGATTAAAAATGCGAAATCCGCTGGCGCTGATGAGTGCCGGGTAGGTATGAACAGCAGGCGATTTGTCAATATCAGCTACAGGGAACGCAAGCCAGAGACTATAAAAGAGGCTTCCACAAGGTCATTTGGCATCGAAGTCTTTGTGAACGGACGATATTCATCCCAGAGCACTTCAGATCTGCGCAAGAATGCTTTGAAGGACTTTATCTCGAATGCCATTGCCACGACAAAGCTTTTAGAAGAAGATCCCTACCGCACTTTGCCCGATCCTAAATATTACAAAGGGAGAGCCAAGCGTGATTTAGGACAACTCGATCCTGACTATAAGAAATTCAGCCCTGAAGACAGACACAACATGGTGAAAGCCATGGAGGAGTCTTGTTTAGCCAAAGGTGGGAAGAAGGTCATTTCTGTTACGGCGAATGAATACGACGAGCATGGTGAAGCGCTCCTGATGACCAGCAACGGTTTTGAAGGTTCTGAGGAATATACTGTCTTCCAAGGTTGGGCACAAATAACTGTTCAGGATGAAGGTGACCGCCGTCCGCAGGGTTTCGACTACGCGGTGTCATTAATAAGAAAGAACTTGCCGACGCCTGAGAAAATCGGAGCTGGAGCAGCAATACGAACCCTCGATCTTCTTGGAGGGAAAAAGATTAAAACCGAGACCTTGCCGATCATTATCGAGAATAGGAATGTTCCAAGGATACTTGGTGGCTTTCTGGATGCTATGTACGGTTCTAACATCCAGCAAAAAAGATCATTCCTTGCAGACAAAAAAGGGGAAAAGATTGCCAGTGAGCATTTTACACTAATTGACGATCCGTTCGTTAAGGGTGGTTTGGGCAGTCGTTTGTTCGATGATGACGGATTTGCAGCAAAGAAAAGAACCATGGTTGACTCGGGTGTACTGAAAGAGTTCTATGTTGATTGGTACTACAGCAGGAAGCTGGACTGGGAACCGACTACAGGCGGGGCTTCAAATCTGATCATTCCTCCAGGAAAGCGCTCAGTGAAAGAAATAATGAAGGACCTCGGGAGAGGCATCTTTATAACAGGATTCATCGGTGGAAACTCCAACTCGACCACGGGCGATGCCTCGGTTGGAATTTTCGGCAAGCTTTTCGAGAATGGCAAGCCAACGCAAGCTGTGGCTGAGATGAATATCGCTGGAAACCACCTCGAATTCTGGAACAATCTTATCGAAGCTGCCAACGATCCCTGGGTCTATTCTTCCTGGCGCACTCCTAGCCTAGTCTTCAAGGACGTTGTTGTTTCCGGTCTATAGATATTCTGCTTAAATGTGAAAATCCGTCAACGCTTCCTAACGCCCAAGTTCAAGCCCTTTGATCCACTGGAGCTTGCCAGAGAAACTGAAAATATAGTCACAAGGCGCGGCAAAGAAGGATTAGAAAGGAAGTACGTCGGAATTTATTCGGCTCCTGTATACAGGGGAATAGCAACAGGATATGCTGCAGGCTGTTGTTTGCGCTGTATCTATTGTTGGGCAAATTGGTCAAGAGATTACCCTGAAAAAGTTGGAGAATTTTACTCTCCTAAAGAAGTTGCTCAAAGACTTTTCAAGGCAGCTGAGAATGGTATAACCTCTCCAGGTTGGGAACATTTTAAGAATCTTAAGATTGAAAGGCTTCGCTTATCAGGATGCGAGCCAACCATCGGAAAAGAGCATTTGTTATCGGTTTTAAAATATGTGAAAGATTCTAAATACCCCCTTTTTATCCTTGAGACTAATGGTGTGCTTTTTGGTTCTGATAGACACTATGTGAAACAATTACGAGAATTCAGAGAAAAGCTTTATGTCAGGGTTTCGTTTAAAGCTGCTCGGCCAGAAGGTTTTACCCAAAGAACCGGGGCTCTTGGTGAGTACTATGAACTTCCGTTCAAAGCTTTAGGATATCTATTAGATGAAGGAATTGATGCAAGGGCTGCAGCAATGACCGATCCTATGATCATGCCCCAAGATGAAAGGAAAATTTTAATAGAAAAATTAAATGAAATAGACTCTAAAGCGGATTATTTTTCCTATCTTGAAGAAGAACAAATTGATAGGTATGATACAACTCTCCAACGCTTAAAGGCTTATACTGATCTCAAATTTGCAGAAAATCTTGAGAAAACACTAGAAAAGGAACTTAAATAAAGATAACGAAATTTCACGCTTGATTTTTTAGATTTTACGAGCAATACCTATTTTACCTGACAGTAGTATCGCCTCAAGAGTTGCTTACATTAACATGACTTTAACAAGATTTCGCATATGAATATTATTACAGAAAATAAGGATAGTCCTATCGTACGGCTCTGGAGACAATTCTCTTGAGATTTTCTCGCATCTTCCTGGCAAGAGGGTGGGGTTTATGTTCTCCGAGAATGGACTCCACCTTTTCTGCCCCACGCTCAACCAGGCTCTTCGCTCCATCTTCCGACCAGGATTGATATGTGTCCCGCTCAAAGAGCGTCGGATACCAGCGCTCCCGGTAATGTTGGAGCGTATGTTGTGTATTTAAGTATTGGCCATCAGGACCGAGTTCAGCAACCACGTCCAAACCCAAAGTTTCATCGCTCACCTCAATTTCCCTGCCAAAACTTTTAATCCAGCTAACCATTTCATCGCATATGGCGAGCTGGGCAAAAGAAAAAGTGAGGCCGGATTCTAGATATCCCAGGTCGTGGATGATATTGCCTCCCGTAAGTGTTGCAACCATAAGGCCTAATGCGGCCTCTGTAGCTGCCTGCTGGTCTACTATTTTGGATTCGGAGGCACCACCCAATGAAAACATGGGTAGGCCGTAAAAATGAGCTAAAGCTTGAGCAAGACCTCTCTCAGGTTCACAATACGTAGAAACCATTGTGCGCATATCAAGTTGTCCGGACGGCATGCCGGGAATAATAACCGGTGCTCCCTCTTGTTTTAACTGAGAGAGCACTAATCCGAGAAGAACACCTGCGTAGTCTAGAGTAAGAGAGCCAACAGGAGTGATCGGGCTAGTAACTCCAGCCGTTGAGGATGGTATGTAGAGGGCGGGGATTTTTTTTGATGATAGGTAAAACAACTTCTGCAAAGCTTCTTTATTGTGACGCAGACCTGAGATAACGTTAATGTAACAAGCTACAGTCGGCTTCCTCCTCAACGCATCCTCACCACCAGCTACCGCTTCAGCCATTTCCACGCAATCTACACAACCCTCAAATTCATAACTAACAAATATAATGGGTTTGCTTGTATATGAGAGCATGGCTTCCATTTGATAACGATCGGCAATTGCCTTGTCTATATCAGAAGGAATCAACATAGACATCACAAAGTCTATATTTGATAGTGAATCGCAGAGGGTGACCGCTTCAATCAAGTCTTTTAATAAAGGTTCACGGCGCATTCCGTTCCGATGGTCAATAATGTTTAGACAGTCTGAGCCGGGTCCATAGAAACAGCGATGGCCTTCTACATGCATAGCAGGATTGCCCTGCCGGTCATGGAGGACAATCTTTTTGGGCACAGTCGCCAAGGCCCTTTCTACTAAGCGAGAAGGCACATATATCAAGTTATCCTCGTCCACTCTGGCGCCTGCTTTTTGGAGCAAATCGATAGCTTCTTGAAGATCCAGACGCACTCCCACACGCTCGAGTATTTCAAGGGAGGCTCCGTGTATTCTATGGCACTGGTCTTCTGTGAGACGAGGAAGAATGATGTTATCAAAAATCTTGTTTTTTTTATTTTTTTCTTTTTGCACGTCTTCGATCCTCCTGTTTGACAAACTTTTGCAGGATAATAATAGCTGCCAGCAGACCCAGCACGCACAGAACGTTTATGCATATGAACAAATATCTGTATCCCAGTGCTCCTGGATGACCATCCAACAAAGCTCCCCCGGCTAAAGGGATAAAAATATCAGGCGTGTAGCCAATAACAGATACAATTCCGGTGACTGTTCCTGTAAGGGCTAGGGGGATTCCTATTAAAATATTCATTATTGAGTATTGGACAGATGGAGAGCCTCTAGCAGAGGATAATAGCACACGTCCTTCAGATAGGGTAATAAGTAGATGATTCCGCCCGACAAGCACAAACGTGACATTATCAGCCATCGACGGAATGTATTCATTGATTATTCCTGGATGGAAATTTATAACACAGCAAAAAAACAGAGTCAAAAATGGAAAATATTTAAGCTTTCCGCTTTTCATTGGCAGAGTTTTTTGTATTTTTGTTCTCGTTCAGAAACATTAGCGACACTTTTTGACATTAAATTTTCTTTATGCTATAAACCTTTAGCATCCAACCCCAGAGAAAATGACAAAAAAAATGCCTTATGAACACGTCAATAAGTTTGCATGTATTCTCTTCTTAATAGTAATCCCCAGCTTTGTCTTGACCTCATGGGGAGCCAAGCTGGACCCTTCACCACCTGTTTACGAGTTCGAAATCAGCCGGGATTGGTTGACGATGAAGGACGGTGTCAGACTTTCAGTTACTTATTTCAAACCGATTGCCCAAAAGAAAGGTGAGAAGTTTCCTGTTCTCTTTGAGTTTTTGCCCTACCGGAAGGATGACCTATTTTACATGCGGGATTATCCCCTTTTTACCTATTTCGTCCACCGCGGTTATGTGGTTGCCAAAGTTGATATCCGTGGAACCGGTTCATCTGAAGGCAGGGTTCCACCCAGGGAATATTCTGAGGTAGAGCTGAATGACGCTGTTGAGATCATTAATCAACTTTCCAAAACACCCTGGTCAAACGGGAATGTCGGAATGTGGGGAATCTCGTGGGGTGGTTTCAACGCTATTCAGGTTGCCATGCGCCGCCCTCCGGCCCTAAAGGCCATCATGGCCAGTTGTGCTGCCGATGATTTATTCCATGATGATGTCCATTATATTGACGGCGCCTTTCATGTGGACCAGTACGAGCTGCGAATCGATACCAAACATGGGCTCCCCCGATGGCCCGATTACATCCTGGACGAGGCCTATTTTGAGGATCGTTTCAATGCTTACCCATGGTTCTTAACCTATCTAAAGAAGCAGAAAGACAGTGCTTTCTGGCGTAAGAATTCACTTCGTTGGAATTATGAAGCCATTCAGGTTCCTTGCTACTTGCTTGGGGGTCTTCTTGATGGCTACAGGGATAGCATCCCTCGCATGCTTGAGAATATGAAGGTTCCAATCAAGGCTGAGCTAGGACCTTATAATCATGCTTGGCCTGATAATGCGATACCTGGTCCTAATTATGAATGGCGCCATGAACTCGTGCGCTGGTGGGACTACTGGCTTAAAGACCGGGATACAGGCGTCATGGATGAACCAAGGTTTGCGGTTTTTGTTCGGGGAGGTCACCCTCCGGATGCTAAGTTAAAGATAACCCCGGGGAACTGGCGATATGAGAACTGGCCTGTTGAGCGAACCCAATGGACGAGGTTTTATCCTGCAGATAACCATCGGTTACAGACGGCTAAGGGAGAGTCCAGCGTTGACAAGCTCAAATACGTGCCAAGTTACGGCATTGAAGCTGGCTATTGGTGGGGTGAGCCTACTGGAGATATGAGTCCAGCTGATGCTGGCAGCCTCGTCTATGACAGCAAAGTGCTGACTGGAAAGATGGAGATTATCGGGTTTCCTCATGTCCGGCTCAAAGTTTCTGCTGATGCCAAACTGGCTCACTGGATCGTTCGGCTCGAGGATGTTCTTCCTGACGGGAGGATTTCGCTGGTCACAGGCGCCCTTTTTAACGGCTCTCAGCACCAGTCCAGGCTAAACCCGAAGCACCTGGTTCCCGGAAAGACATACGAGCTTGACTTCTCTATGCATTTTACTACCTGGACTTTTCAACCAGGCCATCGGATTCGATTAGCCGTGTCAAATTCCCTGTTCCCGATGATTTGGCCAACTCCTTATCCCATGACTACCCAGCTTTTTTTAGGCAGCGAAGAAACAAGCCTGGAGCTTCCGGTGATCCCTATTACAGAGCGCACAATCC
>Ga0209636_10001947_pt1 | contig 20937 bp, 21 predicted proteins | sample DeeMarSWOR152_54_FD_187464 | JGI IMG/M metagenome (GOLD analysis project Ga0209636, IMG submission 187464) | Marine sediment microbial communities from White Oak River estuary, North Carolina - WOR-1-52-54 (SPAdes) (version 2) | ecosystem: Environmental > Aquatic > Marine > Intertidal zone >...
TCGGCCCGATGCAATGGTGTTGATTTCCTATGGATTGGTGGCGATGCGTTTTATGGCGATGATCCTGAATTTTTACGGCAACTGGATCAGATGGGAGAAACCTTTATGCTGGACATTCACAAAGATCAACCCATTTATTTAAACGATCCAACGCCTTATATCCCTGACCGAAAGTCAGCTCGTGGCAGGACACCAACTCGTTTGAAAACCGACCAACTTGCCGTTGAAGTGGGGCAATGGGCTGATGAACAACCCCAATCAGCCTGGGAGAAAATGCTGGTTCGCAATAGCACCAAAGGATTCATATTTGCCAGAGTTGTTCATCGTGAAGTATGGCTTTGGGACGGCGAAGAACAGCAGGCTCACCAATGGCACCTGGTGGTGAGCGATACCAATTTGTCAAAGAACAATCGAAAATATAGCCTCAGCAATGCCCCTTCCGACACTCCAATACTGCGGTTAGTTTATATGCAGGGCCAACGCTATTGGGTAGAACGGGCCATTGAAGATGGCAAAAGCTATGCGGGTTTAGCTGACTACCAGGTTCGTACCTGGACGGGTTGGCATCACCACATGGCGATGGTGATGTTAGCACTGCTATTTATGTTAGAGACAAAAATTAAAAATGAAGACAGCCATCACTTATTGAGTTGTTATGATATTAAAGTGTTATTGTCTCATTTTCTACCTCGACGCGACATCACCAAACAAGAAGTCATCAGACAAATGTCCATCCGACATAAACAACGGGCTGCGTCGATTGAGTTTTACCGTCGGATATAAAATTTTAAATCTGACTAAGTAGTATTATTTTTGATCAATTTTTAAGGAGAAATCTAAATGAGAAAAATACTATCTTGTCTGTTGATCATTTCAATATTCTTGATAGCAATTCCTTCGTTTTGTTTTTCAGGGAATAGAAACGATGATGAAATAAAGGCAAAAATAGATGAATACATGACCCTTGTCGAAAAAAACGGTTTTTCAGGCTCACTATTAGTCGCCAAAGAGGGCAAGATCATCCTCTCAAAAGGCTATGGACTGGCAGACCGAAAGCGAAATATACCTGTTACCAATCAGACTGTTTTCACCATCGGTTCCATTACCAAACAATTTACCGGCGCTGCGATTTTGAAGCTTCAGATGATGGGGGTACTCAGTGTGAATGATCCAATCACAAAATATTTTGATAATGTCCCTGATGACAAAAAAGAAATTACGCTGCATCACTTGCTCACTCACACTGCTGGATTCCCTGGCACTATTGGTGGGGATTTTGAGGCTGTTTTGCGAGATGAATTCATCAAGCTGGCGATGGAAACAAAGCTCCATCGGAAACCAGGTGAGTTATATGAGTATTCCAATGTGGGGTACAGCCTGTTGGGCGCTATCATTGAGATTGTGACGGGAAAAACGTATGAAGCATTTTTACATGACAATTTATTCAAACCAGCAGGCATGATGAAGACGGGCTACCGTATCCCCAAATGGAATCCTGACGAACTGGCGCACGGTTACCGAGGCGATAAAGATTGGGGCACGCTAATCGATAAACCCTGGGCAGAAGACGGTCCTTACTGGCATCTAAGAGCGAATGGAGGAATTCTCTCCACTGTCGAAGATATGTACAAATGGCACCTGGCACTTGGGGGAGATAAAATTCTCTCCAAAGAAGCAAAAAAGGTATATTATACACCCCATGTTCCCGAGGGAGAGGGAGCAGACTCTTATTATGGTTACGGTTGGGCGATTTTCACCACACCAAGAAATACTCGGCTTATCGCTCATAACGGTGGCAATATGATCTTCGCGGCTGACTTTCGTCGTTATGTTGATGAAGATGTGGTCATAATCATCATGTCGAACACCGCAGGAAAATCCGCCATTCGAGTTAGTCCCGATATTGCAAAGATTGTTTTTGGCTATGATTACAAACTCCCTCCAGAAAAGGTCGAAAAGCTCAGTAAAGACGACCTGAACAATTCAGAGATGGGACGCCGGGCCCTGGCGCTACTTGAAATTTATACGACCAGTGATGAACAAAAGACTCGTGCCTTTATCAAACAAAATTTTGAGCCAGAATATTTAAAGCGAGCTACCGAACAAAAATTACTCAAATTTATCCAGCAAGATCAACAAGGAATTGGTGAAGCGAATATCGGTCAAATTGTCAAAACGGGTGAAAATTCTCTTGAACTCATTGTTCAGTCCAAACGGACCGGCGAGTGGTGGCTTATTACACTTGAATTTGAGAAACAACTGCCACATCGGATTTCAAAAGTTGGTGTCGTAGATACTGTACCACTCATTGACACTGCTATTGATAATGAAAGTGAAAATTTAAACAAAAAGTGGGGATTACCAGATTCCAATACAGGACGCCGTTCTGCTGCCATCCTCGAAGCAATTGATCGCATGGACGAATCTTATGCTCGCCAGTTCATTAAAACCAATTTTGCCCCAGGTTTTTTGAATGAAATCCCAATGGAAGAGCATCTGAGCCAATTCAAGAAAATGCACGAGGATATTGGGAAGCTTGGATTGTTGGGTGCCGTAAAAACAGGGGCGAATTCAGCCAGGTTGAAAGTGCGTTCGATTAAAACAGCGATGGTTTTTAAAATTGAGATAGAGCTTGAGTCTGAGGAACCATATCGGATTGTAGGATTAAGTATTGAAATAGTTGAGTAACCAAAGTTGAACAGTTGGTCTCCACCTCCGAGGTGGAGACCAACTGTCATGGAAACAGCTAAGTCTAATCACCATTTTATCGGTACAAAGGTAACCAAATAATGTATGTTCTGTTATATCTTTGCTCTATTTGTTTTAGCAAATTTCATCGTCTTGTGGTTTGGTCCAAGGTCAACAATCATCAATGCATTTTTACTCATCGGGCTGGATTTGTCACTCAGGGATAAATTACACGATCACTGGCATCATAATAGGCTGTGGCTGAAAATGTTTCTGTTGATATTTTCTGGCTCACTCATCACCTATTTTCTGAATCGATCTGCCTTGCAAATTGCCACCGCCAGCGTAGTAGCTTTTAGCAGCGCAGCCATCATGGATACCATCATCTATTCAGTTTTATTCAAACAAAAATTCTTAGTCAAAGCCAACGGCTCCAACCTCGGCAGCGCATTGGTCGATTCCGTGCTTTTTCCGACTATTGCTTCTGGTGTGTTTATGCCGTTTATTGTTTTGGGACAGTTTCTGGCAAAGGTTTTTGGGCGATTGTTTTGGTCGGTTGAGTTGGAGCGGTTGCGGTCCAAGAGATGGACTCCACCTCGCAGGTGGAGTCCATCTGGAAATCTTTCATTATTTTTTTGAGCCTGCTTTGGACGGCAGATAAAACCTTCCAATAATTTACCATATCTCGCTAATTTTCTTTAAGTAAAATCTCGAAACCGAATTGTTCAAAATGCTGATCTACACTCAATGCTCGAGAAATGTTAAGTTCCTTCATCAATTCAAAAGAGTAACAATCTGTTAAACTCCATTCTTTATCTTTTCTGGTAATATAGAGTTTTTTAGCATTATTGTAGGTTGTGTCACTAAACGGATGAACAATGAAATTAACAGAGTTTGAGATATTTTCCAACAAATCGATACCAAGTTCTCTTCGACCAATTTTAGAAAAGCCATCCGCAATTTCAAATATAACTGGAATTGAAAGGTGGCAAATAATTCTTTGCCCTGTGATTTTATTTGCCCAATCTTTTGCCTGTCGATGATATCGATCTTTTTTATTAACCAAGGCAATAAAGTAACCTGTATCACCAAAAAGCTCTTCCATTAAAATCTCCTGCCTGTGAATGATTCAACATCGGTCGATTGAATATTTTCACCCAGGTCGGTTTCCCATTGATTTGCCCATTGTTCAATATCAAAAAATTTTTTTTCTGCTTTTTTAGATTTTAATAATGAATTAATAACTACGACCAGCTCAACTTCATCGCCTTCGTCATATTGGGGCAGGTCTAAAGTGATCTGTTTTGATGAATCCAATCTTTTTTTTAATACCAATGTTTCCATGATATCTTCCTCTGATTTAAATTATGCTTTTCAAATATATAAAACTTAGAGTTAAATGTCAATGTTTTTTATTTTGGGGGATTGTTTTGGTTAGGTGTGTTGGAGCGGCTGAGGGCTGAATTATAACCAGATGGACTCCACCTCGCAGGTAGAGTCCATCTGGTTTATTCTTCAATCATTCTGCCGATAAGCTGGCTTCGGAAAAATCACCTTCACAGGCTGCCGAAATACAGCATGTTGTAAAAGTAACTCTCCCTTAGCCAATCGTGTCAAAGACATTTTCAAATCTTGATCAAGAAATCGATAATCAGGCATATTTACTTCACTGGAAGTTGAGCGTCCTAATATTTTTGTAGCACAGTTACCTGTAACACGAGAATGAACGGCGCTCATAAATTGCTGGGCTGAAAATAATATGACGCCCAGTGATCTACCTCGTTCTGAAATATCCAAAATCTGTTCAATCAAAGCTGATTCCTTGCCACCAGCAGGGGCATATTTGTTCAACTCATCCACAAAAATGATTACTTTCTCAGGCAGATTAAAAGTTTCATCTGATTCGGCAAACAATTCATAGATTGTTCTGACAATATCACCGAAAATAAAGGATTGTTCAGTGTCATTTAACTTGGCAATATCAACCACATAAGTATGCCCACCCTCAATTTCTCGTAATCGCTCTGAAAGATTCTGCTCCATTCGAGTGCGCTGGTCGGTGAACAGTCCTGTGGTTCGTGTCTGAACAATTCGTCGCAAATGACGTCGGAATTTACCTACGGATGATGATCGAATATCTCCAATTTTTTGAGATTGGCCGTTTTTGGCTAATGGTTCAGCATTTAATAAATCATTCCAGGTAGTAACTCCTTTAAATTGTGTGGTACCAAAACCATTCTGAATTTCTCCGATTAAAGAATCAATTGTTTCTGTTGGATCTGGAATATTGGAAAACAGCAAATCTAATTTAGTAACACTGTCTTCCAGAGCATAAGCGAATATCTCATAATTTCGGGGTAAAACATAAGAATTTGCCTGTCTATTCTTGCCTCGTGGCAAAAAATAATGTACATTATCAAATGGCTTCGGTTCGAGACCTAGCTTTATCCATAAACCTTTCTGTTCTTCACTCAACTCTTTCGGTGGCTCGTCAATTTGTAATAAATCCCCATGTTTCACATTCATAATAATGACGGCAATATCTTCTGATTGGATAGACTGCAAAAGTGACTGAAGCAAGAACATGGCATAACTGGTTTTGGTCGCCAGTCCGCTAATCCCCGAGATATTGATATGAGCCGACTCGGGACCTAAAACATAATTGCTATCAATATAAACAACCGCTTCCTCTTCATTGCTCATTTTGATCAGTCCAGCAGGGATTTTTCTCTTATCTTCCATCGTGTCGATGCCTAAAGCAATATGAATTCCCGATTCATTTGAAAAGCGAACATTTTTCTCATTTTCAATCGGCATGTAAATATCATTGGTATTCATCATCACATTCACTTTGGCTAATGTAGCTCCCATTCGAGGAGTATTAGGTTCCTCAGCCAGGGAGCCAAAATTATTCGAAATAAAATTAGCAAGGTGACTGCTGGCATCGGTTCGATGTTCCAACATGGTTACCAAACCATAAGTTCGGCTTTCTCGCAAATGTTCTGATTCCACAATATCGAAAGGATTCACTATTTTATCAGAAGTTATCCAGAAACTAAATTTATCTGATGTGTTGGGATATCTTTCTGTCGCAGATGATCTGCCAATAACTTCATTGGAAATGTTATCTTCCATCGCTAACTCTCCTTTAAAATATTTAACACCATTAAATGACTGTTGAGTTTATCTCTCGCTTTCACTGCCAATTAATAATTCCCTGTATTACATCGTTAGAATAGAAACTCTGTTTTGCCACCTGCTCTGCCTTGTAAATTGGATACAGGTGTGCATGCCAGCGCTGATCTGATCCATAAGGCGTGACGAAACGTTCCGCAATTAATGCTGATGAAATATAATTGACTAATTCAGTAGTAATCGGTTGGGATTCTAGATTGGGGATTTCCACTTTTACGATACCAAATAATGGATACTGTAGATGTTGTAATTTTCTCAATCGTAAGTACCAGAATCCTGTTTTCGCATCTAAACCACCATAAACGGGAGTACGATGCTCATACGGCAAACCTCTTAAGAGATTTACTGTATTTTGTTGTTTTATAAATCGAAAATTCTGCACAGACGCCATCCGTTTAGCGACTCCTATCGTTTTTGGCAAAGCAAAATTCGCATCAAATGATCCATAACGTAAAATCCCATCTTTAATAAACCAGCCATCTTTATTTTTATTTCTGAATTGAATCATTAATTTTTTTTCTAACTGACTCATAATCCAGCGGACTTTGACATCGCCCCGACGCCTCAGATCAGTTAGATTATCACATTTTCCACTGAAAACATCATCATCAGACAGGTCAAACAGTTCAATATTTTTGTCCTTAAACTGCGCTAAAATTTCTTCAATTTTTTGCCATGTTGTAGCTGAGACTCTGGCTTGCGCCAGCAAGATATACATTTTGTTTAATTTTTCTATGACCGAAAGTTTGCCCAATTGATCACGATGTAAAATGCTGGCACCTATCTGAGCTAAAAATATTGGCGTACTGTTATGATGCTCCAATCCCGTTGCTAAAAAGTAATGGCGATATGTCCCATCCATGAAATAATTAAAGAAATTATCCTGCTTGCGGTAGATTGGCTCGATCTTTTTAGATTGCCACTGAGGAGCAGGGGTCTCCACATAAGAATCAATCTGCTGATGCTCACGGCTAATGATTTCGTCATCCCGTTCCTCTACGTCAATGGAAGTAAGCTCCTCGGTTGCATTACCAATTGCTGGGACGATGTCCAGATGTTCTTTGATCACTCTGAGAATCGTTTTGAAAATGGATGATAATTCTTTCATTTTTAATCCTCGAATTTAGAACTATGATATACTTGCAAAATGCGTCCTAAGTGTGCACATTATTACTTCAACTCCTCCAAACTTTCCTTAATATCTCGTAATTCTTGTTTAGTCAGTCCCCACAACTCGGCAGCCAGTTCGTCTATTTGTTCTTCCAGATCGGTGACGTCAATCCCCAGAACAGTATTTCTGTGACATTGTTGGCAAAGATGTGATAATTCTTTATGGATTGTATTATTTTCATCATATTTTGATATTTTAATATTCTCAAAAATATGTGGCGATCCAAAACTTCCAGTTGCTTTGTTAGCATATGAAATTATTCCAAACCTAGTTACTTTTGAATTTAACAATGAACAGATAAAATGTGCTTCATTTTCATCGTCAATGGGCACAAATACAACTGTTTCAATAGGTATAATTACTTTATTATTTAAAAATTCACCAGATTGATTTCCGATTACAGCAGCTTTTAAATCATTTCCAACACGAGTCCACCCAACTTTATACATTGCTAAAGAATAGTCTCCAGAATTATACATTGCATAAAATGGTTCATTTAGTAAATATTTCTTTAAAATGCTTCTGCTTCGAAGTTCAGTTTCAAATTCTGATATATAGGAATAAGTTTTGGGATAATCCTTTATTAATAGGTTTAAAGGATAACCATTTTTTGGTTTTGCTGGATTCTGACAAAAAAGTATAGCGATTTCTGGAGTTGCAATCCATCTTTTTATTTCTCGACCTCTCAATGTTGGATAAAATAAATCCTTTTCTACAACAGTTTCAAATGCTTTGATTTTCTTTTTTGCATTTTTTAAATAATTATGAATTTTCAAGGTTTGATCATTTTCTTCTAGTATTTCAACTAAAAAGAAACTGTTTAATGCGCCAGAGCATCCTTCTCTTGCTCGATAATAACTCTTACCAACGATTTTTTTTATAGCACTCAAAGCTTTTGGTCGAGCGGTTATCCATGGTCCGTCATTACTTCCATCAATAGTCGTTGCCTTCAGAAGCATTCTTTTTGTTTTTTCTTCCACTTGTTTATAACTAAATTCTATTGAAATTGAACCTGATATTATTTTTTGCCACACACAATATGTAATTGGGAAATTTGTATATTCACCCTTTTTAACTAAAACAACAGCAGTCTTGTTTGTAGCACTTTCGAAAGGCTGTAAATCAACCATATCATCAACCCATAAAACTTTGAAAGGATAATTTTTTTCGCCTAGATGAAATTTTCTAAATCCTTCCCCTCCTCCAACTGTTTTAAATAATGTTTGGGTGATTACAAAACATAATTTCCCTTTACTTCTCAAATATTTATCAATAGAAACATAAGTCATTAATACCGAAATATCATCTTTCGCTGATCCGAGTCGTGCCCTTAATCCTTTATGAGTAAACAGCTTATATTTTTGCCACATAAAAATGGTTCGTTCTCGATATTCTTGTGGCAAAGATTCCCAATTCACCCACGGAGGATTCCCGACAATCAAATCAAACTGTCCCACAAAAAGCGGTGCAAAGGCATTTTTAATAATCCGTGCCCATACGCCGTTAATCCCTTTTGCTTCCAATTCCTGCAATTTTTCATAAACGGCAATAAGACAAGCGTTGGTCTGTTCTGTTTCTGTCTCGGACAATTTCAGTTTCTGCCTTGCTTCTTCCAGAAATTCGTAAGCATCTTGTTTGCTTTTTACACCATCTTCAAACAGATTGGCAAGTTGCGCTATTTTATGTTCGCTAACCACTTCATGGGGCAGGTAAAAATTGCCCACAGCAGTTTTCACTTCATAAGGCAGTTGTTTTTCAAAAAAGGTCATTTCATCGGCAATCCGTGCTTGCGGTGGATTAATCGAATCACAGAGGTAAACGGGAATTGTGACTTCTCCTTTTTTGTGTTTCAAAAGATCAGCAATTGCCAGCATGTAGTTGGTACGAGCAGAAATCACGGCGACGGGATTCAAATCAAAACCAACAATATTTTTGAAAATGTTGGTTAAAGTCTCGCCTGGGTCATATCCATGTTTCTGTCCATATTCTTTTGCCCGTTTAATGGCAAGGATTAAAAAGGTACCACTGCCACAGCCTGGATCTAAAATCCGAAGCTTGTGATCGCCGTTGTAGTTCAATTGGTTTAAGCAGTGTTCTGCCAGCCAGTCGGGTGTGTAATATTCGCCCAAATCATGACGAATCTGTTTGGGTACCAAATTCTGGTACAGCTTTTTAAGAATGTCTCGTGTTTCATCAGGCGCCAGTTCCATGGTTTCGGGATCATAGTTGTTCAAATGACGGATGATCTGCCGAATCGCATAAAAGATATCATCATTCCATGCCTGGGTGTACCAGCTAAACAAATCGCCTTCAAGAAAATTACGGATACCAATGGTTCGAAAGAATCCACCTTCCTCCAACTCCTCACATTTTTTTCGTAATTCAGACTCTAACAAGTCTCCCCAAACACCAAGTGGTAAACCTGTTAATTTTCCCAATGTGTAATAACCAACGACTTGGTAGGAGAGCAATTTCATGAGTAAAGCATAATACGAGTTCAGGGCAAAGAAAAAGCCATGGACATTAAAATTTACCTGTTCATTTTTCTTAAAGCCATAAGAATCGAATAATGTTTTTGGATCAATTTTTTTCTGTTCCAACGAGCCGTGCACTTCAGCAAATTGTGTTTTCCATTGTACAAAGAATATGTGACCTTTGGTATTATTTTGGTGGATGAGGCTTACAATTTTATTATAAAAAGCTTTAATGCAATCAGCCGCTACACTATTTCGAGCGTCTTTTCCAATAGCAAAATCTCGAATCAGATTTTCAGGAATGAGTGCAACTTTAGAAGTGAGCTTTTCCAGATTTTTCAGAAATAAATTTAAACTCTCAGCCGAGACAGGTACAGGTTCGTCCACCTGCCAATTATTGAAATATCGCATGAACAAAAAGTAATTGCCATCAAATGCGACGCCCAACAACCGCTCTTTACTAAAATGTTCTTTCTTCGCCAGATCATTTATGTATCTTTTGACTTGTTCGATGAGCGCTTTATTTTTTTCTCTATCAGACTTAATCGTATTCGGTTTTTTATATTCTAAAATCAGCCTGTTAAATACCGTATCTGCTTTCCCAGTGGCAAGCGTTAATTCGTCCCGAATAATAAGATTAATTCCCATCCGCCTTTGTTTAAGGAAATCCAGCCATATTGGAGAGATGAGCTCTCGAAGTTTGCTTTCAGGATTTTGTGGAGTTTTTGAAGCGACAATTGAGGCATTTTTGATTTTCTGGAGGGTCGGAGCTAAATCAAGTGCTTGATGTGTCATTTTTATGCTCCTCTGGAGTATAACTCCTGATTAATTCATACTATTGATTTAATACTCCCTCCTTGCAAATTTCAACATAATAATATCTCAAAATACTTTCATATTAGCTTAATCGCAGAAAATTATTAAATTAAACTTCGGAAATAAATATATTAACGTGAATTAATGAATTAATCACATTAATTTTCAAGCTAATAATTGAAATTAGTAAATAGTTACCCTTGAAATGATGGTAGATAATTTATAAGGCTAGCAAAATACTGTGGAATTTTTATAGAAGAAATTTTTACTTGACATTTTTGTAGAATTTCATATCTTATTATGGTGCTGTAGGTCGTCAGAAGACGGCAGCGCAATTGCGTGGAATCCTATGGGACCGAGATGGACTCCACTTCGGAAGTGGAGTCCATCTGAACCATCTACTCAAAACAAAAAAAGCACAAGACTCATTTTCCCCAGATGAATACCTGCACCTCCCTCTCGATTTACTTTTTTGTAGACTGTTGTCCAAGAATTTTTAATGTATTTAATATAATTACTTCGATTCTAAATCGCAAGAACAATTCCTGATAAAATATGTTTAATTGAGTCATGTTGGCTGGGAATAAATATCCTTTCATTGATTACAATAGTTGATAATTGAAGTGGAATTGGAAATGAATTAAAAAAGACAAATCCGCGGAGAGAATTGAATGAAAAGACGAACAGTTGTTAACTTATTTTTCTTCTTGTTAAGTCTATGTATTTTTCACCTATCATCACCTCTTCATGCCAAACAGATCAAAGGAGAGAAAGGCATTCCGGGCGTCCTGGTATCCAATCAAAAAGAGGTCGTACAGACAGACGACAATGGCAGATTCAAAATTTCAGTCGATGAAGAAACCATTATTTTTATCACAAAGCCGGCTGGGTATATAACACCTGTGGATGACAATAATTTGCCGCAATTTTACTATATTCATCAGCCCAAAGGATCGCCAGAATTGAAATATGGCGGTGTGGAAGCAACTGGAAAACTTCCCAACAGGCTGTACTTTCCACTTTTTAAATTCGAAGCGATATTTTAATCGAATCATCCCAAACAACCACAACCCCATCATCTTCTTCTCTCCATTTTTCCGTCGTCGTATTTGTCGTTTGTTTTCGATGATGCTCTTTTTGATTACGGACGTAGCGAATGACATGCTCCAGATTTCTGCTCCCGAAAGAAACGACGCCATATCCTCTTTGCCAATCAAACAGTATTGGATGTTCTAACACATGCGTCACCCAATGCGAGCTGGCCCCTTTTAATTTTCCAATGAAAAACAGCTAGGACGTATTTGGGATCCAATGAGAACATCGTATGAAAATGATCGGCAAATTCGCTAACGGCTTGCATAATTCTGCCCAATTCAAGCCCCTTGCCAAGGAGGTATTGATACAGTTCTAGTTCCAACTCAGGCGTGATGAGCCCTTGCCGCTCTTTACACACCCAGACAGCATGAGAATTCAGACGCCAATAGGGCATAATAAACCTCCTCTTATTTTTTTAAGATATTTTTGATAGTCAATTTTAACATCAAAAATAACTGCCCTGATGATCAATCATCAGGCTAAGAGATGTAAGAATCATAAATGATTCTATCAACAAATCAATGAAACAAAACTACACAGGATGCTTTAGCATTCTTCCACATCCTAGCCCCGTCGCTCAGGGGCAATTAAAAATCAGGTGCATTAAAAACTGCAAGATTTGAAATCGTTGGATATGCTCTCGACTCTAAAATATTCAAACGAACTTTGCTGGCAACCACCGAAGGAAATCGCAATATTCGCTTATATCCAACCGTTGTTCCTTCGCCGATTTTATTCCAATTATCTCCGTCCCAGGCATCGATTGAAAATGACTCGATACGTTGTCCCAATGCGATATATTCCTGAATCATAATCCGATTGAATTCGATGGGATTTCCTAAATCAATTTCAAGCGAGGCTGTCAAGATATCATCGTCTGTTGTCCAGTAAGTACTCTTATCTCCATCAATCGCATTTTGGGGACTGAATCGGGTATCGTTGCCTCGAAAGTGAGATGCACTTGCTTTTTTGCCTTTTACCAGATTTTTGGCAAAACTTAAATCGATAGCGTTTTTGGATTCCATCAATCTTTGAACATCATTTTCATGAACCAGCCCACGCCGATCCACAGGCAAATTCAGCAGCAGATTGGCATTTCTTCCAATTGATGCATAATAGATTTCCAGCAACTCTTTTAACGATTTAACCTGATCATCCTGACTTTGATGATAATACCAGCCAGGTCGAATTGACACATCGCATTCGGCTGGCACCCAGTGAGTTCCATCGGCATGACCAGAAATCAATTCATGATAATTGGGATAGCCTGGATAGACTTCATCCCGCCGCAACAGACACCAATTGGTTTCACCGGCAAAGCCATTTTCATTGCCAACCCATCGGACATCGGGTCCGCCATCGCTGAAAATCACCGCATTGGGCTGGCATTCCCGCACAACCTGGATAAATCCATCCCAATCGTAAACCTGCCGTTTGCCATTTGGACCCTCACCGCAGGCGCCATCAAACCAGACTTCAAAAATTTCGCCATAGTTTGTCAGCACTTCCCTGAGCTGATTTTTGAAATGCTCGTTATATGTGGGAGAATCACCATAACTGGGCTCATGCCGATCCCAGGGAGACAGGTAAATTCCCATCTTCAAACCGAATTCTCGGCAAGCTTCGGATAAATCTTTCAACACATCACCCTTGCCATTTCTCCATTGACTGTTCGCTACCGTGTGGTTTGTGCAACTGGAAGGCCAGAGACAAAATCCATCATGATGCTTGGCTGTGATAATAATTCCCTTCATTCCCGCATCCCGACACACCCGTGCCCACTGGTGGCAGTCCAATTCAGTCGGATTAAATAAATTCGCGTCTTCTTTGCCCGTGCCCCATTCGTAATCGGTGAAGGTGTTCATGTTGAAATGGACAAAGGCGTAGTATTCCAATTCATGCCAGGCGAGTTGTTGTGGGGATGGAATAGGTCCATACGGTTTAGGTGGAGAGGTATTAGAACAATGGTTAAACATACCCAGGAGGACTATCAGCAAAATAGTTACGATTTTCAACTCATTTTCTCCAAATTTAAATCCGCTGATGTTGAAACATCAGGCTAAGAGATGCAAGCATCATGAATGATGCTGCCCGACAATCCAATTCAACCAATCAAATCAGAATGCTTTAGCATTCTTCCATATCTTAGCCCCGTTCCTCGGGACGGGGTGGTTGTGATGGATTTTAAAACAATTTTTAATTCCAACAAATCGCTTTTCATTTTAGAATTTCAGGTTAACCTTTATCACTTGTAGCATCTTTGCTTTCTTTTTCCAACAGCTTTAACAGTTCTTCGGGCGAATAAACAGGCAAAGTTCCCTTTTTGAAGTCTTTTGGATTACGAGTAACAATTGCATCAACCTCGATATTTTTGCCTGCTTCATGCAAAACTGCATCCTCAAAATCTGTAATTTTAGATTTCACGGCCAATTCTAAAATTGGTTTGTCAATGGGAGCAATTTCAAAAAGCTTGAACAGCTTTTCAATTTCAGCCCTTGCTTGCTCGGAACCGACTGTTTTGCGAGCGATGTAATGAATCGTCGTGATGGTCGTTGCTCCGAGAAATCCAGCTAATTTTTTGGATTCCACTTTTGAGAACAATTTTGCCGCATATAGGGAAAACGGTTTTCTATCCAACATCACATCGAGTACCACATTCGTATCGAAAAGGATCTTCATAAATATTTTTCCTCAAGATATTCTCGATAATCCTGTTCTGTAACCTTTGACCCTCTCAACGATCCCAACAGGGAACGCACCAATGGGGTCAATTCCGATTCTTTTTTAATCGAATCAAGATCGAGTAACGCAAAATAATCAGCAACCAACTGGGAAATGGGTATTCCAGTTTTGTTTGAAAACTTTTTTGCCTGATTAACAAGATTTTCCTCAATTTTGAGTGTTAATTCCACTGTCATTACATACCTCAACATTATTAATAATTCAATTCATAGGTATTTTTACTCTAATTTTGAATGGAGCTTTGTATTAATTATAATGTATTCAGAAAAAAAAGTCAACAAAAATATTTTTCAAAATTAAATATGTTGAAACATAAGGCTAAGAGATGCAAGCATCCGTCGATTGGCGGATGCCACAGAATAACTAATAAAAAATTGGTAGGATGTTTCCAACATCCTTCCATATCTTAGCTCCGTCCCTCGGGACGTGATTGTGGTGGATTTAAAAGCAATTTTCAATTCCCACCAAACGCATAAAATCAGTCAATTTTGAAAGTGATTCCTTTAGTATCTTGTTAACCTTAGTAGTTTGGTTTTGAAATCAGCAAATATTTAACCTTATTACCTTATTTGAACTGCATAAGGTAATAAGGTTTGAGAAGTTTCGTTATCTCAGGCTACTAAGGTTGAAGAAAAATAAAATAAGGTTTTTGATGATGCGATTATCATAGATATGGTGAACCTTGCCAATTAACAAGCATGGAGAATTGTTACTCCCCACGTCCAGTAACAGGGATATGGGTAAAGATGAGCTCAGGGCGGGGCGAATTTACCTGAACGTTTGTTTTTTATTATTTGAGTTTTGGGATTTTGAGAATACCCCCCTCAAGCTGATCCGTGCCATGCAGCTCTTTACCGATCCAGCCACCAGGTTGTTATAGAACGCGGATAACGCTGATGACGCGGATTTACACGGATAAATACAAAAGAATCCGCGAAGATCAGCGTAATCCGCGTCGTCAGCGTTCTATTTCTTTTTGGTTCTGGCTCATCTAGGTTGGGTGTAGAAAAAATCTCACGTTTAAAATTTAAACGTTTTATTTTGAAAAGTCAAGGCGAAGTTGACAAATTTCCAAATAACAATTAAAAAATGAACTTGATATTTTACAACTTTTATATTATATTTAACTATGACCTGGGAAGTAGAATATACAGATGAATTTGAACAAATGGCAAAATCATTTAAAAATCTCATTGACAAAATGTCAAAAGAACGTAGGGAAAAAATTGAAGAACGGGCTCAAGAAATTTTAATGGGAAAGGATAGAAAATAATGCCTACCATTTCAATTCAAAATTCAACCTCTTAACTAAGGAGTAAGATCATGTATCCTTCAGTAACAGAAGTCACACCTGGTGATGACTATATTCTTTCCGTTTCTTTTGAAAATGGTAAAAATGGTAAGCTTGACATAAAACCAATGCTTGGATTTGGAATATTCCAGCGAATCAAAGACTATGAGGCGTTCAAGCGAGTGCGCGTTTCATTCGATACCATCCAATGGGATTGCGGGGTTGATCTAGACCCTGAGTATGTTTACAAAAAATGTATATTTTAGGAGAAGTAAAAGATGAAGCATTATTGGGTGTGGTAACATTAGAGATTCTTGGGCTGGTATTAAATCCACTTGATCGTACCTTACCTCCAATGCGGATGGCATTATAACCTAAACTATCTTCCATCCGTTTCGCCTTGTACGAATTGTTGAAAAATAATCTATGAAACTCAGGATGCTTTAGCATTCTTTCATATCTTAGCCCCATCCCTCGGGGCGGGGTGAATTTGTTGATTTAGAAAAAATTTGTCAATTCCCACCAAACGCCTAAAATCAGTCAATTTTAAAAATGATTCGGATTATTTAAACCTTATTTTATTATCTTGTTAACCTTAGTAGTTTTTGAAATCAGCAAATATTTTACCTTATTACCTTATTTGAAATGAATAAGGTAATAAGGTTTGAGAGGTTTCGTTATCTCAGGCTACTAAGGTTGAAAAAAATAAGATAAGTTACGCAGTATAATTTTATAAGCCTTTATTTTTTCAATGTCGACAAAATACATAAGGGAAAGTTATTTAGGACATGAGATCAAATTCCTCATTGCACTGAATTTCATAAGATGAAGGGTGCGAATCACGAATCCCGAAGCCCAAATCCTGAATCCCGTGAAAGAACTTGAAGTCGCTGAAGAAACAAAACATCTTGTTCCAAACCTTGCTATTCTGGCAAAGGCGTTTTTTTGGACAAAATTTATACCTTATCCCTAAAGCACCCCATTAATCGGATTGGGCAACTCAAGATATTAAAATTGGGAATGGCTTGCTATGGTTACTTGATTCCAGCCAGGATATTTTGTCGAATATATTGGAGTTTCGATTGATGGCGTAGTTTTAGGAAAAATATTAGCAAAATCAAAAAATATATTGACTTTTCAAATAAATTGATTATATTACAAAAAGCTAACTTTTCCGATACCGACGATTCCTGCAAGCTGTTGTTTATTTCCTGAACCAGATCCGAAAATTGTGTTTAACTTGTTAGCTCAAACGTTTCCGAGAATAAAATAATATAGAGAGGCCATCGTTTTCCAATAATATTTTACTATTATAGGTAAAAATTAGGCTTATAGAGTATAATCATATCTGAACAAGAATATATCATCTATAATCCAAAAAAATTTTAGGCTCTGTAGAAAAGCAAGTTATTAATTGTTATTGTGGAGAGAAAATTATGAAAAAAAACTGGTTGATAGTTGTCATAATTTTATCGCTCAATTTTATATTAGTATTGGAATTCTTTTTTCAAAAATCTATTACAGCGAAAACTGCTCCAGAAGATACTACAAATATAGAAAAAAGACTTGAGGAAATGGAGAGAAATGCCAAGGAGTTGAATCAAAGACACAATATATTGCTTAAAGCTTCAGAGGAGCGAAATGAACAGTTACAGACACTTCTTCAGTGGCTTGGAATTGGATTTATAGTGTTAACCGTTCTATTTGGTGGAATGGCTGCTGTAGCTGGTTGGCGTCAGTCACAACAACAGGGCAACCTCATTGGAGCCCATGTTAGAAGCACCGAATATGTATCAGATGTATTGTCAGTGGTTCACAACATACTCTATGGTCGTTTGTTAAGAGTACAAGAAGAACAAAAAGATATAAGTTTGTTAAAAACGCAAGTAGAGGATCTGACAAAGGTCGTCGCAAGTGTTAAAGCAGGGATAAAGCTCCAACGACAAAGAATTGAAAGCACTGCTGAAAAACTTGCCAAAACACCTCGACATGATTTCAAAAAGCATAACAATATACAAGCTCTTAATGCCTTTGCGAAAGACTTTGACGACTTTAGATTGCAGCATCCTGAAGAAAATGAATTTGATGGACAATGCCAATATATTCGTGGAATTGATGCAGTTTTTAATGATAAATTCAATGATATCCACAAATATCTAAATCAAGTAATTATTCTTGAAAGTCCAAAAGCTGAAAGTGATTTTGCATCTCGTAAGAGACTAGCAAATGCATATTATTATCTTGGCTTGAATCATTCAAATTTAGGAGAATTAGATGACGCAGTTCGCTTCTTGGAAAAAGCACAGATTCTTGATCCTGAAGGTACAGATTTACTAACACGTTTGGTAATGGCTGAGGTCTATGTTATGTTTGGAAAATATAAGAAGGCAGAAGAATCTTTGCAAGAAGTTGATAACGGCTTTAATGTTCTCATGCAAAAACAAGACGGCAGGCTGTGGAACCATCAACTACGTATGCAAAGTAGAGCATACTTAATACGAATTAATAAAAATTTGATGGAAAAGAAAGATGAATGGAAAGATAAAGTGAAGGAATATGCAGAAAAGGCTTATGAAATTGATCCAGATTACTACTACGCTCCGTTTACCTATGCACAGATTTCACAAAAGTTCGGAATAGATAAAGAAAAAAAGAATGCAAAATCGCTCTTTAGTGAAGCATATTCAAAAATACAGAAATCTGGTCACCTCCACTTTGTTAAGGAAACTAGAATACGCATTCTTCTTTTCATGGTAGCAGCGATTTGTGCTAAACACGGTAGTATAAGAGACGATAGAGAAGTAAACAAATACCTGGATGAGGCAAAATTGCTTCGAGGCGAGCTGCCCAAGATAGATAATCGCATTTGTACTGTATTTTCTCCTCTGAATAAGCAAAATGTTAACTCTGAAACAATTGGCTTACATATTGAGGAAATCAGGAAAGGAACCATACTACTACTCTAATTCAAAATTTCTAATTAAAGGAAAATGGTAACAGTTCGCCTGCATCTGAAATCAATTATTTGTAATCTAAATATTGCTCTTGAATAACCTTATTTTTGTTTTTTGAAACCTTAATAGCGAGCAAAATCTGAAAATCCCCTAACCTTATTAAAATATTTGACGAGAATAATAAGGTAATAAGGTTAAAATTTGTGGCTTGTCATCATTCTACTAAGGTCGAAAAGATAAAAATAAGGTTTCAAAGATATTTAGCCGTACAGAATTTTCCCGACTCTGAATAAGCTGCCCCGATCAAAATCCGCTCCCCGTTTCTCAATTGCATCCAGTGCCCGAGCAGTTACCGAATGATTCGACTCCACGCCTTTTTCATGTAACAACCGAATAGGCACCTCAAGCTGATCCGTGCCATGAAGCGCTTTACCGATCCAGCCAGCAGGTTGTTGCGGATTCATTGCTGGTAATATAAACAGTTTATTTTAAAAGTTCAAGGCGAAGTTGCCAAATTAAAAATTAAGCTTGATATTTTACAACTTTTATATTATATTTGACCATGGCATGGGAAGTAGAATATACCGATCAATTTGAACATTGGTGGGAGACTCTTTCGGAAAGTGAACAGGATTCAATTGCTGTCGTTGTAACACTTCTTGAACATAAGGGTCCAGAACTGCCCTTTCCTTATAGCTCAGGGATTCAAGGATCAAAACACAAACACATACGAGAACTACGGGTGCAGCACAAAGGAGAACCATATCGGATTTTATATGCCTTTGATCCAAGACGCACAGCTCTATTATTGATTGGTGGAAAAAAAGTAGGAGACGATCGGTGGTATGATGAATATATCCCCTATGCAGATAAGATATATGATGAACATCTTCGGACATTAAAAAATGAGGGGTTGATATAATGGCGAAATCATTTAAAAATCTTATTAACAAAATGCCAAGAGAACGCAGGGAAAAAATCGAGGAGCGAGCTCAAGAAATTTTATTGGGAATGGCTTTACAAGAACTACGTAAAAGGCGAAAGCTATCTCAAAAGCAATTGGCAGATGACCTTAACTTGAATCAGGCTGCATTATCAAAAATGGAGAATCAAGCTGATATGCAGGTTAGTACATTACGTCGTATTTTATCGGCAATGGGGGGCAGGCTTAAAATAGTGGCTCAATTTCCCGATGGTGAATTTGTTATTGATCAATTTGATCAGTCTGATGTTCAAGCATCAGGCTAAGAGATGCAAGCATCCGTCAATTGAAGGATACTCTCGAACAACTAACAAAAAATTATTAGTATGCTTTGGCATTTTTGTAACAGTTCACCCATATTTGAAGTCAGTCCAAATATTTGCTTTTGAATAACCTTATTTTTGTTTTTTGAAACCTTAATAGCAGGCAGAATCTACAAACACCCGAACCTTATTACCTTGCTTGACGAGAATAATAAGCTAATAAGGTTAAAATTTATGGAGTATCCTCATGCTACTAAGGTTGAAAAAAATAAAATAAGGTTTCAAAGATATTTAACCGTCCAGAATTTTCCTGACTCTGAATAGGCTGCCCCGATCAAAATCCTTTCCCCGTTTCATAATTGCATCCAATGCCCGAGCAATTACCGAATGATTCGACTCCACACCTTTTTCACGCAACAACCGAATACGCTCTTCAAGCTGATCCGTGCCATGAAGCTCTTTACCGAGCCAGCCAACAGGTTTTTGGAGATTCATTGCCTTTCGGACGTGAGATAAAATACCTTATTGCGATGAATCTCATAAGATGAAGGCTACGACAGAACGTCCGCCGTCTCTTTGGCGGACTCCCGATCTATTCTGGCAAAAGCGTTATTTGGAGAAAATTCATACCTTATCCCTAAAGCACCCCGCCAATCTGATTGGGCAACTCAAGATATTAAGATTGGGGATGGCTTGCTATGGTTACTTGATTCTAAACAGGATGTTTTGTCGAATACATTGGAGTTTAGATTGATGGTATAATTTTAGGAAAAATATTAGCAAAATCAAAAAAATGTGTTGACTTTTTACAAAAATATATTATATTAGAAAAAAGCTAACTATTCCGACGATGATGGTGACTACTCTTGCTTTTTGTTGACGGTTTTCTGAACCAGAACCGAATCCTGCTTTGACAAGTTAGCTCAAACGATTCCGTAAATAATGTACTTTATTTTTTCATCCCCTTGCTTTTTGTAACCTATAAACTAAAAATAATTATCTGAAGTCAAAACATTTTTTCAGCCCTGTAAACTATATTAGTCATATCAAGCCCTAAATTATGACAGAAATTAGCATTACTAAGGTATTCAAACTGTTGAATAAGAATGTCTAGTCGAAAACGAAATAAGACAAAGCTGCCTAAAAATAGCGAATATCAAGGTCGGGAAAGTTCTGGCGGGACATGGTGGAAATCTATTGTCCCTGCAATTATTATAGCTGCTGGTTCTATTATTGGTGTTTGGATTCAAAAAGAAAATAAAATAC